>Ga0228702_1000181_pt1 | contig 54286 bp, 51 predicted proteins | sample McNCre217_Aug_MG_2_FD_178018 | JGI IMG/M metagenome (GOLD analysis project Ga0228702, IMG submission 178018) | Freshwater microbial communities from McNutts Creek, Athens, Georgia, United States - 20-17_Aug_MG | ecosystem: Environmental > Aquatic > Freshwater > Creek | place: USA: Georgia... | reverse complement strand
GTTGGCACTCCAGAAAGATTGGCCGAACTAAATAAAATGTCATCATGATGAATCAACCATTTCCACAAGATATTTATGCCAAAAGACGCCAGCGTCTTGCGATAAGTATGCGAGAAAAAAGTGGTGGCGGCATCCTTATTTTAGAAACGGCAGCAGAGGTTTACAGAAATCGTGACAGCGATTTTCCGTATCGCCATGATTCAGATTTTTATTACCTAACAGGATTCAACGAACCGGGCGCAACCTTGGTCATGACGGTTTCCCCCAAAGAGGTTCACACCCATCTTTTTTGTAGACCTAAAGATTTAGAACGAGAAATTTGGGATGGCTGGAGACTGGGTCCAGAAGCAGCACCTCAATATCTAGGCCTCGACTCAGCTGAATCGATTGAAAAAATAGATGCGCTTATTCCTGCCTATATAGAAAATCAACGTGCCATTTACACGCGCATGATTCAGGGGAGCTTCGATAGTGCTCAACTAAATCAATGGCTTAAAAAAGTTAAAGCAAACGCAAGAAACGGTTCGGCCACGCCAGCGGTTCTATTCGACGCTGAAGCGCTAATTCATGAAATGCGTTTATTTAAAGATGCTCATGAAATTGACATCATGAGACGTGCCGGAAAAATTGCTGCAGCAGGACATGTGCGCGCCATGCAACATGCTAAACCTGGCCTACATGAATACCACTTGGAAGCTGAGCTATTACACACATTTAGATATAACGGCGCCCAATCAGTTGCCTACAACACGATTGTTGCTGGTGGCGCAAATGCTTGTGTACTTCATCATCGCGCAGGTCATGCGCAACTCAAAGATGGCGACCTATGCCTCATTGATGCCGGGTGCGAATTAGATGGTTACGCTTCAGATATCACGCGTACCTTTCCGGTAAATGGCAAATTTACCGGCCCACAAAAAGCCATTTACGAACTTGTCTTAGCGTCACAATACGCTGCCATAGAGAAAACTAAAGCAGGATTAGATTTTCAAGCGCCACATGAGGCCGCTTTACGCGTGCTAACACAAGGCCTCATGGATTTAGGGCTGATCAACAAAAAAGAGACCGCCGATTTAGACAATGCGCTCGAACTAAAAGCATATCAACGTTTTTATATGCACCGAACCAGTCATTGGTTAGGTATGGATGTTCATGATGTTGGCGAATACAGAGACCCACAAAGCTCTACCAACCCAAGGCCTTGGAGATTACTTGAGCCAGGGATGGTATTAACGATTGAGCCGGGTTTATATATTCGGAAAGCTGATGATATTCATGCTGATTATTGGGATATCGGCATTCGCATTGAAGATGATGCTTTGGTAACAAGTGATGCCTGTGATTTGTTGAGCAGAGAAGTGCCAGTCTCTATCGAAGAGATTGAATACTTAATGAAACAATCTTCATGAAAACCATTGCCATTATCGGAGCTGGTCCAGTAGGCCTTGCCTGCGCATGTTGGCTTCTGCAAAAAAACCCTGAGGCTTCTATCAAGCTATACGATAAATTTTCTGAAAATGATGAAAGTATTGGTAATGGTGATAGTCGGGGTTTAGCGATTTCTCAAGGAAGCCATCTACTACTTAAGAGTATTGGTGCATGGCCGAATAACTCGCCCGCCATCCATAAAATCCATGTTTCTCATCGTGGCCATTTTGGCCGTGCGGTTGTGCGCCGTGAAGAATTGCAACAAGAAGCATTGGGCCACATCGTTCGCTACGCAGATATTCATTTAGCGCTTCGCCAAGCGCTCAAAAAAATTGCCACTCACAACCCTCATTTTGAATGGCATTTCGACGTCAAAATGGACGAGATCTCTAAAACAAATTTGGCCGACGTCACCATTCATGCTGAAGGTGGCTTATTTAAACAACAAGATTGGCAAGAAATTTATCGAGACTACCAACAAAGTGCGATTGTTGGTTGGGCCAAGTTAGATCAAAACAATGCCCACCTTGCTTGGGAAAGATTTACTGAAGAAGGTCCACTTGCCCTCCTTCCAAGCCACAAAGGGCCCGAGTACTCCAATTTAGTCTGGTGCGGCCATCCTGACTCCAGTAACCGCCGCCTAAGTCTATCGCCTAAAGAATTTATTAAAGAGCTTCAAGATGCTTTTGGTACAAGAGCAGGGCACTTTTTAGAAGTGGGCGAATTAAGAAGTTATGACCTTGGCCTTAATGCTAGAGAAAATATTATTGGTACCAAAGAAGTTTGGATTGGTAATGCGGCTCAAACCATGCACCCAGTTGCGGGCCAAGGCTTAAATTTAGGCCTTAGAGATGCGCACACGCTTGCTGAAGAACTTTCGAATACAACAGATATTCAAAATGCTCTTATTAACTACCAACAACGTCGTCAGGCAGACCGCAAAGCAACAATTGGTACTACTGACTTTTTGGCTCGTATCTTTACATCAAAACTCAAGCCTGTTATCTGGGCTAGGGGCATTGCCTTATCTAGCTTACAACTGGCAAGTCCTATCAAACAAGCACTGACTCGCCAAATGATGTTTGGTCAACGTTAAGTCCTTATTTTTTGCTTAAATTTTAAGCAAAAGTAAGCTTCTCGTGATAGAGTGGCGGCCTGATGAAATTAGGTCAACACACCCTTCCCAACAACTTATTCGTTGCTCCAATGGCAGGGGTTACTGACCGTCCTTTTCGCCAGCTTTGTAAGAAATTAGGGGCAGGCTACGCAGTCTCAGAAATGATTGCCTCCAATGCGATGCTCTGGAATAGCTCCAAAACACTACGTCGCGCTAACCACGAAGGTGAAGTAGAGCCTATTTCTGTACAAATTGCTGGAGCAGATCCCCAGATGATGGCAGAGGCTGCGCTTTTGAATATCGATCGTGGCGCTCAAATTATTGATATCAATATGGGCTGTCCCGCCAAAAAAGTCTGCAATGTTGCTTCAGGGTCAGCCCTATTAAAGAATGAAGTATTGGTTGGGCAAATCCTAGAAGCGATTGTCACGGCAGTAAAAAAAGATCACCCCATGGTGCCAGTGACACTCAAAATAAGAACGGGCTGGGATCGAGAAAATAAAAACGCTTTAACGATTGCTCAAATTGCCGAAAATAGCGGCATTGAAATGCTCACTATTCACGGTCGCACGAAGGCAGATTTATATCGTGGAGAAGCCGAGTATGAAACTATTGCGGCCGTTAAAAATGCAATTCATATCCCAGTTGTTGCCAATGGCGACATTAACTCACCAGAGAAAGCTGCTCTGGTTTTAAAGGAAACCGGCGCCGATGCTCTGATGATTGGTCGCGCTGCACAAGGTAGACCATGGATATTTAGAGAAATTTCTCATTATCTAAAGACCGGGGAGAAGCTTTCCGCACCCAAAGTGTCTGAAATACAAAAAATTATGAATGATCACCTACTAGACCACTATAATTTTTATGGTGAATATGTAGGCGTTAGAACAGCACGCAAGCATATAGCTTGGTACTGCAAAGGCCTAAAAAATTCCCATACCTTTAGGCATCACATGAACACCATTGATGATTGCACGCTTCAGCTTGCAGCCATTAACCATTTTTTTGATTCTTTAAAAGAAGACTCAGAAGACCTTATTTATTTAGAAGCCGCTTAATTTTTTATGCAATCCCCAGAACAACACCCTGTTAGCCAAACCATTGAAAAACATCTCAAACGTTATCTTGACGATCTTGGTGACAATGCTCCAAGCAATGTTTATCAGATGGTTTTAACCGTCATTGAAAAGCCTGTTTTAGAAATCATCATGAAACACGCTGATCAGAACCAATCTTTAGCAGCCACATATCTAGGTATCAATAGAAATACTTTGCGTAAAAAACTTCTTGAACACGGTCTTTTATAAAAATTTTCTATTTTTAATTTATTTTTTCCTTATTTTTTCAATCTTTAACAACTAAAACACTATGATCCGTACAGCTCTTTTATCAGTATCAGACAAAGCAGGTATTGTGCCTTTTGCAAAATCACTCCATGACTGTGGTGTGAAACTTTTTTCCACAGGTGGTACAGCCAAATTACTAGCTGACAACGGCTTACCAGTTGTTGAAGTATCTGAAATTACCGGTTTCCCTGAAATGCTAGACGGCCGGGTCAAGACCTTACATCCTATGGTTCACGGTGGTTTGTTAGCACGTCGCGATTACCCAGAACATATGGCTGCCCTAGAAAAACATGGCATTGGCGCGATTGATATGTTGGTTATTAATTTATATCCATTTGAGTCAACAGTAGCTAAAAAAGAATGTTCTTTCGAAGATGCTATTGAAAACATCGATATCGGTGGTCCAGCCATGTTAAGAGCCGCCGCAAAAAATCATAAAGATGTGACTGTTTTAATTTCACCTTCAGATTACGAGGGCGTATTGAAAGAGATGTTAGCTAATAAAAATGTTGTATCTTTTGAGACTAACTTTAAATTAGCAAAAAAAGTATATGCACATACTGCCCAATACGATGGTGCGATCGCCAATTACTTATCAAGCTTAGGTGATGATCTAGAACATACAACTCGTAGCGAGTACCCTAAAACTCTTCATTTAGCGTTTAATAAAGTACAAGAAATGCGCTATGGAGAAAACCCACATCAAGGTGCTGCGTTCTACAAAGACATTCATCCAGTTGCTGGCGCATTGGCTAATTACCGTCAATTACAAGGCAAAGAGTTGTCTTACAACAATATCGCGGATGCTGATGCGGCATGGGAATGCGTTAAGAGCTTTGGCAATACGGTTACTAGCGGTCAGCCAGCTTGCGTCATCATCAAACATGCGAACCCATGTGGTGTTGCTATTGCTGAAACCCCATTAGAAGCTTATCAAAAAGCATTTAAAACGGATTCAACATCAGCCTTCGGCGGCATCATTGCATTTAATAGACCTTGCGATGGACAAACTGCTGAAGCGGTTTCCAAACAATTCGTAGAAGTATTAATTGCGCCGGCATTCACACCAGAAGCTTTGGCAATATTCGCAAGCAAGCAAAATGTGCGTTTACTGGAAATTGAATTAGCTGAAACCATTAACCCGCAAGATATCAAACGTGTAGGCGGTGGATTGCTTGTTCAAACACCTGATGTAAAAAATGTTTCGATGAGTGAATTACGCGTCGTAACAAAACGTCAACCAACGGCAAAAGAAATGGAAGATTTGATGTTTGCTTGGCGAGTTGCTAAGTTTGTTAAATCTAATGCAATTGTCTTCTGTGGCGGTGGTATGACTTTAGGCGTAGGCGCTGGTCAAATGAGCCGCATCGACTCTGCAAGAATCGCTAGTATCAAGGCTCAAAATGCCGGCTTAACACTTCAAAACTCAGCAGTTGCCAGTGATGCCTTCTTCCCGTTTAGAGATGGCCTAGATGTGGTGGTAGATGCTGGCGCTACCTGCGTTATTCAACCAGGTGGCAGCATGAGAGATGACGAAGTGGTTGCAGCAGCTGATGAGCGTGGTGTAGCTATGGTTTACACAGGCACACGTCACTTCCGTCATTAATATGCGCATACTAGGCATTGACCCTGCTCTTCGCGTTAGCGGTTTTGGAGTCATTGAAGTTCAAGGTCAACGCCTACAGTACATCGCTTCTGGCACGATTGAGACAGGTGGCTCGGAAATTTCAGTCCCTTTGCGCCTAGCAACGCTATATGCCGGCATTCGAGAGGTTGTTGAAACTTATCAACCTAATGCCGCAGCAATGGAACAAGTATTTTTGAATGTGAATCCCAAATCTACGTTATTGCTTGGCCAAGCTAGAGGTGCAGCAATCGCATCTTTAGTCAGCGATGGATTACCGATGGTTGAATTTAGCGCTTTAGAAGTTAAGAAAGCCATCGTTGGCTCAGGAAGAGCTAGCAAACAACAAGTTCAAGAAATGGTAAAGCGTCTTCTAAAACTCAATAAAATTACTGGAACAGATGCATCTGATGCACTTGCTGTCGCCATTTGCGCTGCACATCATAGGGAACTCTCCGAACGCTTACAACAGTTTCGCTAATGGGCTTAATATAGACACATGATTGGAAGAATTTCCGGCACCTTAGTTGCCAACACCCCACCTCGATTAGTCATTGACTGCCATGGCGTTGGCTATGAAGTGGATGTGCCCATGAGCACGCTATATCAAATGCCAGCACTTGGCCAATCGGTCACACTACTCACACATTTTGTTGTGCGTGAAGATGCTCAACAATTATTTGGGTTTGCAACGGATCAAGAACGGGAAGCTTTCAGGGCACTGATCAAAATTAGTGGCATTGGTGCCAGAACCGCACTATCTTTACTGTCCGGCATGAGCGTTCAAGACTTAGCTCAAGCAGTCACCTTACAAGAATCAGGTCGTCTGACAAAAGTTCCAGGAATCGGCAAAAAAACAGCTGAGCGCCTTTTACTAGAACTAAAAGGGAAAATTGGGGCAGACATTGCATTAACGCCAAACAATGCAACACCAGATAAGCAACTAGAAGTATTACAAGCACTATTGGCCTTGGGCTACTCAGACAAAGAAGCTCAGCTAGCCCTTAAACAAGTGCCAAATGACACTTCTGTTTCCGATGGCATCCGCATCGCTTTAAAAGCGCTATCAAAAGCTTAGTCACCTGATATTCGTAATAAACTCTGTTCATGGCCATTAAAACTGACGACATCTCTCCCTTAGACCCAACGAATGCTCTCCCTGAAGAGCGATTGGTAGGAGGAGATGCCAACATTAATGACAATGCTCTAGAGCGCGCGCTACGCCCCAAGCAGTTAGATGAATATGTTGGGCAAAAAAAAGCACGTGGCCAACTAGAAATCTTTATATCCGCAGCCAAACAACGACAAGAAGCGCTAGACCATGTTTTGCTTTTTGGCCCTCCAGGACTGGGTAAAACAACCCTTGCGCACATTATTGCCAAAGAAATGGGTGTTAACTTGCGCCAAACCAGCGGCCCCGTTTTAGATCGACCTGGTGATTTGGCTGCGCTTCTAACCAATTTGGAAGCTAATGATGTTCTTTTCATTGATGAAATACATAGGCTCTCTCCAGTCGTTGAAGAAATCCTATATCCAGCGCTAGAAGACTACGCCATTGACATCATGATTGGCGACGGCCCTGCCGCCAGAAGCGTTAAATTAGACTTAAAACCATTTACTCTAGTAGGCGCGACCACACGAGCAGGCATGCTCACCAACCCCTTAAGAGACCGTTTTGGCATTGTTGCTAGATTAGAGTTTTACTCTATTGAGGAGCTTTGCTTAATCGTCAAACGATCCGCTAATTTACTAGGCGCCTCATTAGACGATGATGGCGCCCAAGAAATCGCCAAACGATCTCGCGGTACGCCGCGTATTGCTAATCGCCTATTAAGGCGTGTCAGAGACTATGCGGAAGTTAAAGGCAATGGTCAGATTAACCAAAGCATCGCCGATGCTGCACTATCAATGTTAGATGTTGATGCCATGGGATTTGATGTCATGGATCGAAAATTACTAGAAGCCATCATTCACAAATTCAATGGCGGACCAGTAGGTGTTGATAACCTTGCCTCTGCAATTAGCGAAGAACGTGAAACGATTGAAGATGTGATTGAGCCTTATTTAATTCAACAAGGATTCTTGCAAAGAACTCCTCGCGGTAGAGTTGCCACTGAAATGGCTTACACCCACTTAGGGCTGCCATCCAACTCATCTAAAGACTGAGGACTGTTGGGGTCGCTCAAAAACGACACATTACCCCACTCAATTAACCCGAAGCGATTCTCGGAAAAATGAAGCGTATTTAAACTTGCATTCAAGATCTCAAAATCACGCTGTAACTCTAGAGTCTTTCCGGTAGCAGCACGGTTTAAACAATCAAGCACGCCACCATGAGCCACAATCACGATGTCTTGACCATCATATTGGGAAGCCCAATGCGTAGCAGAACGAATAACCCTATCGTAAAACTGTCGCAAGCTCTCACCTGATTCCGGTTCAAAATCTACTTCACGATTTTTCCAAGCCAAATGGTTACGAGGATGCTTTTGAGCAATCTCCTCATGACTCAAACCTTGCATCAAACCATAGTGACGCTCGCGCAAGCCAGCGTCATACTGCAAATTTAATCCATGATGCTTTGCCACAGCTTTCGCTGTATCAACAGCCCGACTTAAATCACTAGAAATAACAGCTGCAATGGATTTATCCGCAAGATATTCACCAAGACGATCCGCCTGCCAATAACCGCGCTCATTTAATCCGATATCCAAATGTCCTTGCAACCGCTTCTCACGATTCCAAGTGGTCTCTCCATGACGGATTAAGTAAATTTTTGCCATAAAAAATCAGCGCCCAGTATTAGGCAAGCGTTACTTTGGCAAAGCGGCGTTTACCTACTTGCACCACATAAGTACCTGCATTCAGCTTCAATGCTTTATCGCTAACAGTAGCCCCATCAATTTTGACGCCACCTTGTTCAATATTGCGCATAGCTTCAGAAGTACTTGGCACTAAATTAGCCTGTTTTAAAAACTGGCCAATACCTATTGGCGCCCCATCCATTGAAACCTCAGGAATATCGTCAGGCACCCCACCTTTAGCGCGGTGATTAAAGTCTTCCAAAGCCTTTTCAGCGGCAGCTTGATGATGAAAACGAGCCACAATCTCTTGCCCAAGTGCCACCTTGAAATCACGTGGATTACGGCCAGCAGCAACTTCGTCTTTCATCTTGGCAATTTCAGCAAGCGGTTTAAATGATAAAAGCGTGAAATAACTCCACATCAATTCATCAGAAATACTCATTAACTTGCCAAACATATCGCTCGGAGCTTCGCTAATACCGATGTAGTTATTTTTAGACTTACTCATCTTGTCGACACCATCCGTGCCAACCAACAAAGGCATTGTCAAAATACACTGAGCTTCTTGACCATACTCTTTTTGTAACTCACGCCCAACTAGCAAATTAAATTTTTGATCTGTACCACCCAACTCAAGATCACTCTTAAGAGCCACCGAGTCATAACCTTGCATCAGCGGATACAAAAACTCATGCACAGAAATAGGAATGCCGCCTTTATAGCGTTTTGTAAAGTCGTCACGCTCCAACATTCGTGCCACAGTATATTTGGCAGCCAATTGAATCATGCCCCTAGCGCCTAGCGGATCACACCACTCACTGTTGTAACGAACCTCTGTTTTAGCAGGATCTAAAACTAAACTTGCTTGCTGATAATAAGTTTGAGCATTTACCGCAATTTCCTCTTTAGTTAGAGGAGGTCTTGTTGCATTGCGACCAGATGGGTCACCAATCATGCTAGTAAAGTCACCGATCAAGAAAATGACCGTATGGCCAAGATCTTGCAATTGACGCATCTTATTTAAAACCACTGTGTGGCCCAAATGGATATCTGGCGCAGTTGGATCAAGGCCTAATTTGATACGTAAAGGCGTTTTTGTGGCCTCACTACGGGCTAACTTCTCCACCCACTCGGCTTCAACCAATAGCTCTTCACAACCACGCTTAGTCACCGCCAAAGCTTCTTTAACTTGGTCTGTAATTGGATATTTAGGTTGTTCTGTTTTAATCTGATTAATGGCTGACATGATCTATCGGTTACAGTTATTTCTTAGAATGTTATTGTCGCACTACTTACGAAACGACCCCTATGAAGAATTACTACATTGGCATTATGTCTGGAACCAGTTTAGATGGCGTAGACGCCGTCTTATGCCAGATTTCCCCGGAAGGTAAAACACAGGTTTTGCTGCATAAGGAAGTGCCTATGGATGAAAAATTACGGAAATCGTACTTTCAGCTACAAACACCTTCAGACAATGAAATTCATCATGAGGCTCTTGCCGCCAACGCTTTAGCGCATCACTACAACCTAGCTACGCAAAACATTCTTAAACAGGCGAAATTACAACATTCCGATATTGTAGCGATTGGCGCCCATGGCCAAACAATCCGCCATCAACCTGGTCTTCATGACGGTATTGGCTACACCAAACAATCCCTCAATGCCGCACTGCTTGCCGAAGTTTGTGGCATTGATGTTATTGCTGATTTTCGTAGCAGAGACATTGCCGCAGGTGGTCAAGGCGCCCCTTTAGTGCCAGCTTTTCACGCTGCACAATTTGGTAACGATGCTCCAACCGTCATCTTAAATATCGGCGGAATTGCCAATATCAGCATTCTCCCGAATGATTCCAAACAATCAATCATTGGGTTTGATACAGGGCCGGGGAATGCGTTAATGGATCACTGGACGCTCACCCATCTAAACCAATCATTTGACAAAAATGGTACTTGGGCTAACAGTGGAACCATTATTCCAGCGCTTTTAGAGAGCTTTTTATCAGATGATTACTTCTCTAAAAAAGCTCCTAAAAGCACAGGCCGCGACTTATTTAACCCAAGTTGGTTAAGCCATCATTTGCAAAAAAATGCTATGGAGAACGCTCGCCCTGAAGATATCCAAGCAACGCTATTAGCCCTAACTGCTAAATCCATAGCAAGCCATATCCAAGAATATGCCCCTACCACTCAAAGAGTTTTAATCTGTGGGGGTGGCGTCAAAAATGACGCCCTACTCAAGCTACTAAAAGAATATTGCTCTTTTATACCCACACAAAACATAACGAGCACGGAAAGTTGCGGCATTGATCCCCAAACGGTGGAGGCAGCTGCCTTTGCTTGGTTAGCATGGGCGCACAAAACAAAACAGCCGGCAAATTTACCGGCTGTCACTGGGGCCAAAGGCCTCAGAATTTTAGGAGCTATCTACCCTGCGTAATTAAGCAGAGAAAGATGAACCGCAACCACAAGTAGTTGTGGCATTAGGATTTTTAATTACAAACTGAGAACCATTGATATCTTCTTTGTAATCAATCTCTGCGCCTACCAAATATTGGAAGCTCATTGAATCAATTAATAAAGTAACGTTATCTTTAGTAATCAATGTGTCATCTTCATTAACGGCTTCATCAAAAGTAAAGCCATATTGAAAACCAGAGCATCCGCCACCCTGCACAAATACGCGCAATTTAAGATCAGGATTACCTTCCTCAGCAATCAAATCAGCTACTTTAGCAACAGCGCTATCAGTAAAGATTAGCGGCATTGGTGGCTCTAAATTTTCGATATTTTGTGTTGTTTGTGTCGCACTCATTTGGGACTCCTTTTCATACATAACTACTATTGTAGGCTTCTATTCCAACATTTGCTGTAGGGTTTTATGGCAACAAAGCGATATGTGTCAGACCAGTATTTTCTGGCAAACCAAACATTAAATTCAAACACTGAACACCTTGCCCAGAGGCACCTTTAACCAAGTTATCTTCAACCACCAAGATAACCAGAGTATCACCGCCCTGAGGCCTATAAACTGCAATTCTCAGCGCATTACTACCCCTTACAGAGCGAGTCTCTGGTGTGCTTCCCGCAGGCATCACATCAACAAACGGCTCACCCTCATAAAACTTCTCATAAAGCGCTTGGTAATCAATATCTTGGCCTTCTGGAAGTATGCGTGCATACAAGGTTGAATGAATACCGCGAATCATCGGCGTTAAATGAGGTACAAAGGTCAAACCAATATCGGCGCCGCCAGCAATCGCTGACAAACCTTGGCGAATCTCAGGGTGATGTCTATGCCCCTTAACGCCATAAGCCTTAAAGTTATCACTTGCTTCAGCCATCAATGTGCCAACCTCAGCCTTACGCCCAGCACCAGACACGCCTGATTTTGAATCAGAAATCAAATAGCTCAAATCAACTAATTTCTTGCCGCCCGTTGATTTAGGGGATAACAAAGGAGCAAAACCCAATTGCACAGAAGTTGGATAGCAACCAGCCAAACCAACAACACGTGCCTTTTTAATAGCCTCGCGATTAATTTCCGCAAGACCATAAACCGCCTCAGACAATACATCTGGGCAAGCATGGGGCATACCGTACCATTTCTCAAATTCGGCAAGATCCTTCAAGCGAAAATCCGCAGCCAAATCCAAAATTTTCACGCCTGCCGCTAACAGTTCTTTAGCTTGAGCCATAGCAACGCCATGAGGAGTCGCAAAAAAGACTGCGTCACATTCAGTTAACTTAGCTTCTTCAGGCGTCGTAAAACAAAGGTCTACACGCCCACGCAAGGATGGGAACATCTCGGCAACTGGCATACCAGCTTCTTTGCGAGAAGTAATCGCAGTAAGTTGCACCTCAGGATGCTGAGATAACAAACGTAAAAGCTCTACACCTGTATAGCCTGTCCCGCCAACAATACCCACTTTAATCATTTGATGTCCTCCAATACCGCTATTGTAAAAAAGAAAAAGCCGCGCAGGGCGCGGCTTTTCTGTAGAACAGCAAAAAAATTAACGTTTGCTGAACTGTTTGCGACGACGCGCGCCATGCAAACCAACTTTTTTACGCTCAACTTCACGTGCATCACGTGTAACAAAACCTGCTTTAGATAACGCTGGCTTTAACGCTGCATCGTAATCAATCAAAGCACGAGTCACACCGTGACGAACCGCACCTGCTTGACCAGTCTCACCACCACCAGAAACGTTGACTTTAATGTCAAACGTCGCACCGTGGTTAGTCAACTCTAAAGGCTGACGAACAATCATACGTGATGTTTCACGAGCAAAGTACTCAGCAATAGGCTTACCATTGACAAGAATATCGCCTTTACCAGCCTTGATGAATACACGAGCTACTGAGCTTTTACGACGGCCAGTACCATAGTTCCAGTTTCCAATCATATCGGCTCCTTAGATCTCAAGAACGCTTGGCTGTTGAGCCGCGTGTGGGTGATTAGCTTCTGCATAAACTTTCAATTTCTTGATCATTGCATAGCCAAGGGGACCTTTAGGCAACATACCTTTAACGGCCTTCTCGAGAGCACGTCCAGGGAACTTAGCTTGCATCTTGTCGAAGTTTGTTTCGTAGATGCCGCCAGGATATCCGCTGTGCGTATAGTATTTTTTATTCAAGCCCTTAGTGCCAGTCACGCGCAACTTAGATGCATTGATGATGACGATGAAATCGCCTGTGTCAACGTGTGGGGTGAATTCTGGCTTGTGCTTGCCGCGTAGACGGTGTGCCACTTCACTGGCGACACGACCGAGGACTTTGTCCGTAGCGTCAATCACGAACCACTCACGCTTCACCTCATGCGGTTTTGCTGAGAAAGTTTTCATGATTACCTTAAATTGTTAAGCCCTATAAAAACAGTCTTTTTGTTTTCCCTTTGGCTCCGCTTATATTTGCAGGCTCGCAGTTCAAACCAAAAACTGGTACAACTTCTTTCCCATGGGCAACGTGGGAAAGCCTTAAATTGTAGCAAAGAATGGGCTAAACAGCCATTTTTAAACAGTAAAATCTGCCAAAATAGCGGTTTTAAACCAATAAAAATTAGCCAAATGTCTTTATTCGGATAGATCTAGCAGTAATTTATACGAATAAAATAATTTTAACGCATTGTTTTTATTGGATATTTTTAATAAAAAGAGAATAATAACTAGCGAAAAGCAGAAAAGCTCAGTTTATTTAAAGGAAATCATGCAAGCAACGATTAAATGGCTCGGCAAAGACGGAATGGCCTTTAGCGCTGAAACTGGCAGCGGACATCTCGTCAATATGGATGGCGCCCCTGAAGCAGGTGGCAAAAACTTGGCACCCCGTCCAATGGAAATGATGTTGGTTGGCGCTGGTGGATGCACTTGTTTCGATGTTGTCATGATCCTCAAAAAAGCAAGACAAGACATTCGCGACTGTGAAGTTACTTTAGAAGCCGAGCGCGCTAATGAAGACCCAAAAGTGTTCACTAAAATTAATATGAAATTTACTGTAACAGGTAAAGGCTTAGATCGATCAAGAGTAGAAAAAGCTGTAGAACTGTCACACGACAAATATTGCTCAGCCACGATCATGTTAGGCAAGACAGCTGAAATTACTCACTCTATTGAAATTATTGAAGCTTAAGAAGTGCAGAGTCGGCTATTAAGCCGGATTCTGTCGCCCACACTTGCGCATGGGGGCAACCATTCATCTAGGCTCACCGTTACCAGTGAGCTCAAGCTCCCTACCCGCAAGCTCAGCGGACCGCCTCAACGCTTGCCTATTTGGGATTGCTCCGAGTGGAGGTTACCGCGTTTCACCGTAACTAAATACGCTCGTCTCTGTGGCCCTATTCCTCACGTCACCGTGGATGGCTGTTAGCCAACACCCTGTCCTATGGAGTCCGGACTTTCCTCTCCCTTGTTGCCAAGGCAGCGATTGCCTTACCGACTCTGCCCCGATAGTCTAACCGACTATCGACCAAGTTAACATTTCTCCGGCACGCAAAGGCACCACGGTACCCGATCCCATAGGGAATTCATCAGGGACTAGATGAGATTCTTTTTTCAGAATTAATTTGCTTGTATTTCGAGGCAAGCCATAAAAATCAGCGCCAAACTCACTAGCAAAACCCTGCAGTCGCTCTAATGCGTTGGCATTTTCAAACGCCTCCGCATATAAAGGCATTGCATGCCATGCCGTATAACAACCCGCACATCCACAAGCGTTTTCTTTAGTGCCTTTAATATGTGGCGCACTGTCAGTCCCAAGGAAAAACCTTGAGTTGCCAGATGTGGCAGCCTCAACTAAAGCCTGGCGATGTTCTTCTCTTTTCAAAACTGGCAAACAATAGTAATGAGGGCGAATGCCTCCCGTAAAAATCGCATTACGATTAAACAAAAGATGTTGGGGTGTAATCGTTGCACCCATTAAGCCATAACGAGCAGTATCAGCCTCTTTGACATACTGAGCCGCCTGTTTAGTTGTAATGTGTTCGAAAACAATTTTTAGGCCAGGATGTCGAATACGGAGTGGCTCTAAAACTTGATCAATAAAAACTGCTTCACGATCAAAAATGTCAATTTCTATGCCGGTTACTTCACCATGAACTAACAATGGTATGCCGCAAGCCTCCATTGCCTCTAAGGCAGCTGAGCATTTTTTTAAATCTGTTACACCTGCATCACTATTCGTCGTGGCTCCAGCTGGATACAACTTAAATGCAACAACACCATGCTCCTTCGCTTTTTTAACTTCTGAGGCCGAAGTGTTATCCGTTAAATACAAAACCATCAACGGCTCGAACTGACTACCCTTCGGTAATGCCGCTTTAATTCTGGCTTTATAAGCATTAGCTAAATCAACCGTTGTTACCGGCGGCCTTAAATTAGGCATGATGATGGCTCTAGAGAATTGACTAGCCGTGTGCCCTAAAAGATCTGGCAAAAATTCTCCATCACGAATATGAAGATGCCAATCATCTGGCTTTGTTATCTCGATTGTTTTTATTTCACTCATGAATTAAGACTCGCTATCAATCAACAGTATTCTGAAATCATTCACATTAGTCAAAGTAGGGCCTGTTTCAACCAACGCATGAGCTTCCTTAAAAAAACCGTAAGCATCATGATCTGCCAAATACTTCTTTGCTAATATTTTTTTTGATTCTGCAAATTTTCGCACTGAAGAATCAAACCAACCACCCGCATTATCCTCACTACCATCGATACCATCTGTATCTGCTGCTAAGGCAGCCAATGATGGCAAATCCTCAGTAGCAGCTAACAAGGCTAATAAAAATTCTGTGCAACGTCCACCTCGCCCTTTAACGTCAGGAGGAATAGTCACTGTGCACTCACCTCCAGAAAGTAAGGCTACAGGCCTAGCGAACGGCGCATTGTAAAAATAAATTTCTCTAGCAATGGAGGCCTGCATTAAAGCGACATCTTTTGCCTCACCCGTTACAGTGTCACCCAAAATGACAGGTGTCACACCGACAGAATGGCAATAATTAGCTGCGGCTTCAAGGCTTGCGTGAGCAGAACCTAATAAATGGTTACGCACATTTTTAAAAATAGGGTCGCCTGATTTAGGCGTTTCAGGATGATCGCCACGCTCCCCGGCTCTCAAATAATCAATCACTAACTGTGGCACTTGGCCATTTAATAAATCATATTCGCCCAACACCCGTAAGGCGTCAGTAAATGATGAATTATCCGGAGCACATGGGCCACTAGCAATGCTGGAAATATCGTCACCAGTTACATCTGAAATTAAAAATGCATCGACCTTAGCACCTCTAGCCACAGCCTCACGAGCCATATGTCCACCCAAAATAGCGGAAAGGTGTTTGCGGACAATATTCATTTGAGCAATAGGAGCACCAGAGCGTAATAAAGCGCGAGTTGTTGCTTGCACATCATCAATCGACAAACCTGATGCCGGCAAAGTTAATAGACTAGACCCACCTCCAGAGATTAATACGATCAATTGATCATTAGCTTGCAAGGTGGCTATTAAATTGAGTGTTTTTCGAGCCGCATCTAAACCAGCCGCATCAGGGACAGGGTGACTAGCCTCGACAACTTGAATAGTTTTCGTCGGCATTGCATGACCATATCGCGTCACAACCATGCCTTCCAATTGAATATCAGGCCAATGCTCATGAGCATACGCCTCAAGCGTAGCTGCCATAGAAGCTGCCGCCTTACCTGCCCCCAAGACTAAACAACGGCCAGCCAATGGATTTTTAAAAACAGTCGCCAAACTCACCGGCAGGATTTCGCTAGGCTTGGCAGCACCCAAGGCTTTCAGAAAAGCTTGCTCTAAAAATTCGTGTGTATTTTTAACTGGCATATCCGAATGTTATCTCGGATTGAGCTTGCTGGACTCGCCACATTTCAGAATAACGCCCATTGGCCTGCAAAAGCTCTTCGTGTGTACCACGTTCAATAACCTGTCCGGCATCCATCACCAATATTTGATGCGCATGAATAACCGTTGAAAGGCGGTGCGCAATAATGAGTGTTGAACGATTTTGAGCTAAAGCAAGAAGCTCTTTTTGAATAGCTCGTTCCGTTTCGGAGTCTAAAGCAGAGGTTGCCTCATCAAAAATCAACAACGCTGGATTTTTTAACAAAGTTCTAGCAATAGCTACGCGCTGCTTCTCTCCACCTGACAACTTCAAACCTCGCTCACCCACCATTGTTTTGTATCCCAAAGGCAAAGAAGTGATGAAATCATGAATTTGCGCAGACTTAGCAGCAGCCTCAATCTCATCTTGGCTGGCGCCTGGCCTACCATAAGCAATATTGTAGGCAACGGTGTCGTTAAACAACACAGTATCTTGAGGAACGATGCCAATAACATGCCTTAAACCAACCTGAGTCACGCTTTTAATATCTTGTGCATCTAAATAAATACCGCCTTGTTGCACATCATAAAAACGAAACAACAAACGAGCTAAAGTACTTTTTCCAGCTCCACTATGACCCACAACAGCGGTTGTTTGCCCAGGTAATATTTCAAAACTTACATCTTTAAGAATTTCTCTATTAGGCTCATAGTGAAAATAAACATTTTTAAATTCAACCTTAGGACCTAATTGCGTATTCAGAATTTCAATATTTTTTGCACCTGGCACATCGGCAATCTCTTTATCAGTCTCCAATAAATGAAACATCCGATCCATGTCAGTAAGTGCCTGTTTAATTTCTCGATAAATAACACCCAAGAAATTTAGCGGTATATATAACTGAATCATTAAGACATTGACCAATACCAAATCACCAATAGTCATCAGACCTTGAACAACCTGATTGGTAGCTAACCATAAAATAATAATGAGGCCTAACGCGATAATGGTCTGTTGACCAGCATTTAAAAATGCCAGAGAACGTTGCGATTTAATGGCAGCCTCACGATAACGGCGCAAATTCTCGTCATACCGATCGGCCTCATACTGCTCATTACCAAAATATTTAACTGTCTCAAAATTAATGAGTGAATCAATCGCTCTTTGATTGGCCCTAGAATCAAGCTCATTCATTTTGCGACGGTACTGCGTTCGCCATTCAGTAACAAAAATAGTAAAAATCACGTAAAGGACCAAAGCCCCAAACGTAACAATTGCAAACAAATAGTTATAAGCCCAAATGAAGTACCCTAGCACCAAGGTTAGCTCAACAATCGTCGGCAAGATGCTGTAAAGCGAATAAGAGATAAGAGATTGAATACCTCTAGTGCCACGCTCAATATCACGAGTCATGCCACCCGTCTGACGAGACAAATGGAATCTCAAGGATAAAGCATGCAAATGCTCAAAAACTTGTAAAGCAACCGTGCGAACTGCACTCTCAGTAACTCTGGAAAATAATAACTCTCTAAGCTCGGTAAACAAAGAGGCTGATAATCTTAATAAACCGTAACCAAAAATTAATGCGGTTGGCACAACGATTAAGGCATATGTTGCAGAAGGCAAACTCAAGGCATCTATAAGTCCCTTTAACAAAATCGGAACGCCTAGATTGGCTACCTTTGCCAAGATCAAACAAGTTAACGCAACAGAAACTCTAAATTTAAATGCCCATAAATAAGGCAATAAATTTTTAATGACCTTCCAGTCACTACTGCGATATGTATGTCTTGCTACGTCTCCATCGGCAGGAGCTCGCCTCATAATTAAACTCTTTCAAAAATACCCGCGGCACCCATGCCAGTTCCCACACACATCGTGACCATGCCATATTTTAACTGCCTACGCTGTAAAGCGTGTATCACGGTGGCACTACGTATCGCACCAGTTGCGCCCAATGGATGCCCCAACGCAATCGCACCACCTAGCGGATTCACTTTATCAGGATTTAAATTTAAATCCTGAATAACCGCCAATGACTGAGCAGCAAACGCTTCATTCAATTCAAACCAGTCAATATCGTCCTGTTTTAAACCAGCATATTGGAGCGCTACAGGAATCGCTTCTTTAGGACCAATACCCATAATTTCGGGAGGAACTCCACGCACAGCAAAACTCACAAATTTAGCGAGCGGCGTCAAACCAAAGCTTTTAATTGCTTTCTCACTAGCTAATATTAATGCGCCACACCCATCTGACATTTGAGAACTGTTGCCTGCCGTCACACTACCCTTATTAGCAAATACAGGTTTTAATTTAGACAATCCTTCGATGGAGGCATCAAGCCTAGGCCCCTCGTCCGCAGAAAGATATGCAGTTTGAATATCAACCTGACCTGTTGCTTGGTTTATTTGTCTTTTTTCATAAGAGACCTGTGAAATTTCTTGCTGAAACTCACCGGCCTTTTGCGCAGCAATCGCTTTTTGATGAGATGCTAATGAAAATGCATCTTGAGCTTCTCTAGAAATTTTCCATTGTTGCGCTACTTTCTCAGCAGTCAAACCCATGCCATAAGCAATGCCAAGGTTTTCGTCCCGAGAGAAAATCTCAGGAGACAACGATGGCGTACCACCCATCATGGGCACCATGCTCATTGATTCAACTCCTGCAGCAATCATGACATCGGCCTCACCCACTCTAATCCTGTCAGCTGCCATAGCAATAGCACTTAAACCAGATGCGCAGAAACGATTAACTGTGATGCCCCCAACCGTATTTGGCATACCGGCTAAAAGTAAACTCATTCTTGCCACATTCAAGCCCTGAGGGCCTTCCGGAATTGCACAACCAACGATCATGTCTTCAATCGCTTTGGGATCCAGATTAGGAGCTTGCGCTAGGCAATTTTTAAGCGTCTCGGCCAATAAATCATCAGGCCTTTTAAAACGCAAAGAACCTTTGGGAGCTTTACCAATAGGACTACGTGTTGCCGCAACAATGTAGGCTTCTTGAATCATTTTCATTTTTAATCCTTAATTTTGGCAATTAGTTACGAACTGGCTTACCTGTTTGAAGTAAACCCATGATTCGCTCTTGAGTCTTAGATGTTCCCAACAACTCAACAAAGGCTTGCCTTTCCAGCTTCAATAACCAACTCTCCGGAACTTTCGTACCGGCATCAACATCACCACCAGCAATCACTTCAATTATTTTTTTAGCTATCAAGAAATCATGCTGCGAAATAAAACCGCCTTCAAGCATATTAATAAGTTGACCGCTAACAGTAGAAATAACCGATCTGCCACCAACAGAAATTAAACGTTCTAAAGGAGGTCTGTAACCTGATGCTGCTAAATATTTCACTTGCATTTGAGCTTGGTATAGCAGTTCGTGCACATTAGCAACGATCACATCTGATTCATTTAGATAACCCATGCTCCTTGCCTCATGAGCCGATGAAGACACTTTAGCCATAGCTGCATTTTCAAAAGAAGCCTTAATGCAATCCAAATAATTATTGTTGCCCAGTTTTTCTTGTAATTTGGCACCACGAATAGCAGCCTCTTTTAATCCGCCACCAGCAGGTAATAAACCCACGCCAATTTCAACTAACCCGACATAGCTCTCAATGGCAACCACTCTTTTAGCTGCATGAAGTAATAATTCACAACCACCACCCAGCGCGATTCCCGAAACAGCCACCACCACAGGTACATTCGCATATTTAACGCGCAACATCGTATCCTGGAATTTTTGAACAAAAGGCTCTATGCCAGCCGGGCCACCTTTCATAAACAATGGCATAGCTGCTTCTAAATTAGCTCCTGCTGAAAACGCTCCACCCGGGGCCCCCAACTTTAAGGATGTAGGCTGCCAGATGACTAACCCGTTATATGACTTCTCAGCCAAATCAATCGCATTGGCAATACCATCCAATACATCTGGACCAATCGTATTCATTTTTGACTTAAATGACAGAATCAAAACATCTTTTTGAGAGTCTTCCACCCAAGCCCTTACGCCCTCGTTTTCAAATATAGTTTCTCCTGCCACTTTAGGATTAACTGAGTCATCACCTTTTAGGCTTGCTCTAAATATTTGTTTTTTATAAACAGGCAAACTTGACCGCAAAACAAAAGTTTTACGAGCAGGCGACCAAGATCCTTTCTTAGAGTGAACCTGACCTAATTTGGCCACATCACTTTCAAAAACCCATTTAGGCAAAGGCTCTTTTGACAAAGCCTTACCAGCATCAATGTCTTGCTGCACCCATTGCGCTATTTGCAACCAACCAGCTTCTTGCCAGTCCTCAAAAGGTCCGGTACTCCAACCAAAACCCCAACGCATCGCAAAATCAACTTCAGCAGCTGTATCAGCAATAGACTCAAGATGTACTGCGATGTAATGAAAAATATCTCTGAATATTGCCCACAAAAATTGGGCTTGCGGTTCATCTAAATCTCTTAACAACGAAAACCGTTCCGCTAAAGGCTTCTTAAGAATTCGCTCAACTACCGGCAAGATTTCACCCACTGAAGGAATGTATTCGCCAGTTGCTGGATTTAATACCAAGATTTCTTTACCACTTTTTTTATAGAAACCTGCGCCAGTTTTCTGACCCAACAAACCTTTTTCTACTAAGCCCTTAACAACATCTGGTACTTTATAAACAGAGGCGAATGGATCACTAGGTAAGCCATCTTCCATGGTCTTAATCACATGCGCCATGGTATCGATACCCACCACATCACTCGTTCTAAATGTGGCAGATTTCGCGCGACCTAATTTACTACCGGTTAATGCATCTACCTCATCAAAACCAAGCTTAAATTTTTGAGCCTCGGCTAACACAGCCAATATAGAAAATACCCCTACCCTATTAGCAATAAAGTTCGGCGTATCTTTTGCCCTAACAACACCTTTGCCTAGCACCGATGTCATAAAAGGCTCTAAAACATCTAACAAATCCGCATCGGTATATTCCGTTGGAATTAATTCCAACAAGTGCATATATCTAGGTGGATTAAAAAAATGAATGCCGCAAAACCGTTTCTTTAACTCCGGAGAGAAACCTTCGGATAATTTTGTAATAGAAAGACCAGATGTATTAGTAGCGAAGATGGCATGAGAAGCTAAGAACGGTGATACTTTTTTATATAAATCATGTTTCCAATCTAATCTTTCAGCAATCGCCTCAATCACTAAATCGCATGACGCCAACAAATGAAGATCGTCTTCATAATTCGCTATTTGAATTAAATCCACATCTGCTTTATTAGCCAAAGGAGCTGGCTTTAACTTCTTTAAATTATCTAAAGCTTTTTTAACAATTAAATTTTTGTCAGCTGCCAAGCCATCTTTAGCTGGTGTGGGTAAATCAAATAAAACCACCGGCACATTGGCATTCACGCAATGTGCGGCAATTTGAGCCCCCATCACACCTGCGCCCAATACAGCAACTTTTTTTATCTGAAATGTCGTCATAAGACTTCCTTAAAATAATTCAGCATCTAAAGCCATCAAACTTTCGGAACCGGATCTGGCGACCCTAATTTGATAAGCAGTTTCTGGCAATAGTTTTGCAAAATAAAATCTAGCAGTTGCCAATTTGGCTTTATAAAAATCATCTCCCGAATCTTTTTTATCCAATGAGATTTTTGCCATTTTTGCAAACAAGAAGGCATAGACAAAGTGCCCCACAACTCTTAGATAAGGTACGGCCGCAGCACCCACCTCATTTTTATTAGTCATAGCCTTCATTCCTAATTCCATGGTGAGCTTTTTAACTTTTTCACCAATGTCGACTAATGGATCAATAAATTCGGCCATATCTTTACGCCCACCTTCAGCCTCAACAAATTGCTCCACTAATTTGCCGAACCTTTTGAGCTTAGACCCCATATCACCCAATACTTTTCTACCTAATAAATCCAAAGACTGAATGGTATTGGTGCCTTCGTAAATCATATTAATTCTGGCATCACGCACAAACTGCTCCATGCCCCACTCAGCAATATACCCATGCCCTCCGAATACCTGCATGCCTTCATTGGTTGCAAGAAAAGCATTATCTGTAATAAAGGCTTTAATAATTGGTGTTAATAACGCCACCATGTCACCAATTTCTTCTTTTTTCTTTTGATTGGTTTCCGATTGCTCAAGATCGATCATGAATGCAACCCAATATGCGAATGCCCTGGCCCCTTCAGCATAAGCACGCTGAGTAAGAAGCATTCTTCTGACATCAGGATGAACAATAATTGGGTCTGCTACCTGATTAGGATACTGCGCACCTTTTAGGCTACGCATTTGTAAGCGCTCTTTCGCATAAACCCTGGAATTCTGATAAGCCACCTCAGTTAAACCAAGACTTTGCATACCCACACCCAACCTGGCCGCATTCATCATGACAAACATGGCATTCAAGCCTTTATGTGGCTCCCCAACTAATGTGCCAATAGAACCATCAAAATTCATCACACAAGTTGCATTTCCATGAATACCCATCTTGTGCTCAAGAGCCCCGCAAGTTACTTGATTTTTAACCCCAGGCCCACCAACCTCATCCGGCAAAAACTTAGGCACCACAAATAAAGAAATCCCCTTTGATCCCTCCGGAGCATTAGGCAATCTAGCCAACACGAGATGCACAATATTTTCACTTAGATCATGATCGCCGCTTGAAATAAATATCTTGGTACCTGTTATTCGATAAGTACCATCATCCAATGGCTCAGCCTTGGTTTTCAAAATACCTAAATCAGTACCACAGTGAGGTTCAGTTAAGCACATAGTCCCAGTCCACTGACCACTGACCAATTTCTCTAAATATGTATTTTTTTGATACTCAGTGCCATGCGCATGCAGACACTCATAAGCCCCATGAGACAAACCTGGATACATGGTCCACGCTTGATTCGCGGAGTTCATCATTTCGTAAACAGCGCTATTAATTAATTGAGGTAATGCTTGGCCACCATACTTCGCATCACATGCGAGCGCGGGCCACCCACCTTCTACAAATTGTTGATAGGCATCCTTGAATCCAGTGGGCGTTTTAATGGCTCCATCATCCAGCCTCTGACAACCTTCTTTATCTCCTACTTGATTTAAAGGCAATAAAATTTCCGAACAAAACTTGGCTGCCTCTTCTAATACTTGGTTAATAGTTTCTTTATCTATCTCAGCATATTGAGGAATTTCTTTAAAGGTATTTTCAACCTCCAATAATTCATGCATAACAAATTGCATGTCTCTAAGAGGGGCAGCATATGTTGGCATTGCAATGTCTCCTTATATGTCTTGTATCTTGTCTTTTTTATTGGTTTATTTATTTTTTACTTTGTTTTCATCGATGATTTTTTTAACAAGATCTTTAGCTAGCTGAATACTTTTAGTTAACCTTAAAAACCTTGCATCATGATGTAAACCTAATACAGCGCTATATATTCCAAACAACATAGCTTCTGGATTAGCATCTTTTTTAAGATGCCCTTCTTCAATAGAAATTTTTATGGCTTTTAATAAAGCATGGCGCCACATCTCAACGCTCTCTACTAGTTGCTCTCTAACGGCGCCTGGGCGATCATCAAACTCAACCGCTCCAGATATATAAATACATCCACTAGTTAATTCATGAATTCGCAATTCCATCCATAAATCCAACATCCTCTCTAACCGAGGAAGCCCTTTAGGTTGAAGAAGCGCAGGCTGAAATACGTTTTGTTGAAATCTTCGGTGATACTCTCGCACAACCTCTAATTGCAAGTCTTCACGAGACCCGAAATGAGCAAACACGCCACTTTTACTCATTTGCATACGCTCAGCAATTAAGCCAATCGTCAGACCTTCCAAGCCATCTCTAGCAGCAAGCTCTAATGCAGCATCCAATATGGCAGCGCGAGTCAGCTCGCCCTTTTTAACGCTAACACCAAGCTCAGAATTTGTTTTATCAGATAATCTAACAACATTACTCATAATGTCTCCGAAATAGAACGACCGTTCTTTTTTCGGATAATGCACCTTTTTTAAATTTTGTGCAATAGCCCTAGCAAATAATGATTAATCCCCTTGGTTGATAAGGGCCTTATCTTTAACCCCAATAACCAAAACCCCCACGATTAAACGAACTACACGATAACTAATCCAATTCGCTAATTTAATAAAAACAGATCGATTCATATATGTATCAGGATCAACAGCATGCGCGAACTCATGCGCCTGATCAAAAACCCGCCACCGCATTTCTCTGACAACCTCATGATTGCGAATAACTAAATTTGCCTCATGATTCACAAAAAAGGATAAGTGATCACAATTGGAAGATCCAATGGTTGCCCAACGCCTATCAACCACCATGACCTTCGCATGTAATTGCCCATGACCACTGTATTCATAAATCTTGATGCCCGCTTTTAAAAACTGTCCATACAAACTAGGTACAGCCCAATTCAGAATCGCGAACTCATCTCGACCTAATAACAAATTAACAGAAACCCCTCTTTGCGCCGCACGTATTAATGCCTTCCTTAATAAACGCGCCGGCATAAAGTAAGGTGTCACCAACCAAATCTCCTCGCGAGATTGGCCAATCGCTTTTAAGTAAGCTCTCTCAATATCACGCCGATGATGCAAATTATCCCGAGCAATAAATGCAATGCTAGCTTTAGCACTATGTCGAATTCCCATGAAGTGACTTGAACTCCAGGGTAACTCCTGCTGAAAAATTCTTTTAATAATGTTTGCGGGGTGCAATGCCCCAACCTGTAGCCTTTGCCATTGCCTTAGAAAAGCAATATGCACATGCTCCACAACTTTTCCATAAACCTGAATGGCCAAATCCCAACGCACACCACCAACTGGCTTACCGGCAGCATCTAAACGATCGTCACAAATATTAATTCCGCCAACAAAGGCTGTAACACCATCAATAACTAATAATTTTCTGTGAGTGCGAGAAAACCCAAATCTACCAAACCATGCTTTGTTGTAATAGCACAGCTCAACACCACTCTGAATTAAGTCAGACTCAAATAGCAATGGCGCAGACCCCAACCAATCAACAATTAATTTAACTTCTACGCCCCGTTTTGCTGCAAGGCATAACAAATCACTAATTTTTTTTGCAGTTGCATCAGCAGAAAAAATATAAGTTTCTAGATAGATACTCTTGGTGGCGAGTTCGAGTTGTTTTTCAATAGCGGGGAAATAGGTGGCTCCACCCTCAAGAAGAATCAGGTCATCAATATTTTGCCAACGATCTTGACGCAGCAGAGACATATTGAGATTCTATGTTATTTTCAGTCGCAGAATCGCTTCTTTATTACTTGGTGAAAAACATAAAGATGAGGCAACTGAAATTGGCTCCCACCGAAAAGACGTATGCTCTTTAGGAGCTAAAGTTACTGGAACACGATCAGGCAATTCAAGCTTAAACCAATGCTCCGTGTTTTCAACCACCCCAGGAGGGTAACGATGTCGCCACTCAGGATATATTTCATAAACCACGGAGTGATTCATCGAGATTAGCGCAGAATCAGGCAGCTGACTAACATCAATGCCCGTTTCTTCTAACAACTCTCTAGCAGCAGCCTCAATAAGAGGCTCACTACCAACATCTAAACTGCCAGTTACCGATTGCCAATAACCTGGATGATCAGCTCTCTCAAGCAACAGCACCTCGTTTCCAGCCGTATAAATAACGACTAGAACCGAGATTGGGATTTTCATGCAGGAACCTGTGTATTGCGTAAACGAATATGTAATTCACGCAATTGTTTTTCATCCACTGCACTTGGAGCTTGCGTTAACAAACACTGCGCTCTTTGTGTTTTAGGGAATGCAATCACATCACGAATAGATTCGGCACCGGTCATCATCGTCACAATACGATCCAAACCAAAAGCGATACCGCCATGTGGAGGAGCGCCATACTGTAATGCGTCTAACAAGAAACCAAACTTGGCTTGAGCTTCTTCAGGACCAATCTTAAGAGCTCTGAAAACTTGGCTTTGAACGGTTTCTTTGTGAATACGCACAGAACCGCCACCAATTTCCCAACCATTAAGAACCATGTCATAGGCTTTAGCTAAACACTTACCAGGATCTGTCTCAAGATAATTTAAGTGCTCATCTTTAGGGCTTGTAAATGGATGGTGGCAAGCAACCCAACGCGCATTGTCTTCATCGTATTCAAACATTGGGAAATCAACAACCCACATTGGCTTCCAAACCTGCTCCATCAAACCTTTTTGCTTAGCCCAATCTGAATGGCCAATCTTCAAACGCAAAGCGCCAATCGCATCATTAACAACCTTTGCTTTATCTGCGCCGAAGAAAATAATATCGCCATCTTGTGCGCCAGTGCGTGACAAGATTTCAGCAACAGCTGCATCATGTAAGTTTTTAACAATTGGTGACTGCAAGCCATCACGGCCTTTAGCAACTTCGTTAACCTTAATCCACGCTAAACCCTTCGCACCATAGATCGATACAAACTGCGTGTAATCATCAATCTCGCTTCGGCTAATTTCAGAACCGCCAGGTACACGCAAACCTACAACGCGACCATTTACTTGATTAGCTGCACCCGAGAAAACCTTGAAGTCAACATCCTTCATGACATCGGTTAACTCTGTGAACTCTAACTTCACACGCAAATCAGGTTTATCTGAACCAAAACGAGCCATAGCTTCCGAATAAGGCATTACCGGGAACGGATTAGCCAATTCAACATTCATCACTGTTTTAAAAATGTGACGAACCATGTTCTCGAATAAATCACGGATATCTTGCTCATCTAAGAACGCTGTTTCGCAGTCGATTTGCGTAAATTCAGGCTGACGATCAGCGCGCAAATCTTCATCACGGAAACATTTTGTAATTTGATAATAACGATCAAATCCAGCAACCATCAATAACTGTTTAAATAGCTGAGGCGACTGAGGTAAAGCAAAGAATTGACCATCATGAACACGAGAAGGCACCAAATAATCGCGGGCACCTTCTGGTGTGCTCTTAGTCAACATAGGTGTTTCAATATCAATAAATCCCGCAGCATCCAAATATCTACGAGTTTCCATTGCCACGCTATAACGTAAACGCAGATTTTTTTGCATCTGCGGGCGACGCAAATCTAAAACACGGTGCGTTAAACGGGTTGTCTCAGAAAGATTGTCATCTTCCAAATGGAATGGCGGTGTAACTGAAGCATTCAAGATATTTAGTTCATGACACAAAATCTCAACTTTGCCACTTACCAAGTCATTATTTTCAGTACCGGCAGGACGAGCTCTAACTAAACCAATAATCTGAACGCAATACTCACTACGAACCTCTTCAGCAATCTTAAACATATCAGCACGATCAGGGTCGCATACCACTTGAACAAATCCATCGCGATCTCTTAAGTCGATAAAAATAACTCCGCCGTGGTCGCGACGACGATTAACCCAACCGGCTAATGTGATTTGTTGACCGATAAGGGCTTCTGTAACTTGCCCGCACTGATGGCTACGCATTGGCATAAAACTTCCTACTTTACTGATGATGGTACGTGGTGATGAGGGGGAACTGATCCCATGGAGACGATATGTGTCAATGCTTCTTCAACACTCATATCTAATTCAATAATGTCCGCAACAGGAACAATCATAAAGAAGCCTGATGTCGGATTAGGGGTTGTTGGTAAAAATACATTCACATGTTCTTTATCCAACTTACCTTTAATTTCTTGTGCTGGGTTCCCCGTTATAAAAGCAATCGTCCAGGACCCATTCCTTGGATAAGGAATCAATACAGCTTTCCTAAACGCATTTCCTTTACTGGAAAATAAAGTATCTGATACTTGCTTAACACTTGAATAAATTGATTTAACAATTGGAATTCGTGCGATTAGACGATCCCATAAAGCAATCCACCATTGACCGGCGAAATTTGCGGCAAAAATACCTGTCGTAAAAATAATTGCAACAACAATCAGAATGCCAACGCCAGGAAGCTCTCTAAAAGCTTGCAATGCAGGCTTAAGAGCACTTGGTAAAACCGCAATCAAAGCAGCCATAACGGAGCCAAAAACTCCATCCAATACTGACAGCCCCCATGTCATCACCCAAATAGTGATGGCCAAAGGAGCCCATACAAGCATGCCGGCAATAAAATATTTTTTCATGAAGCTTGAAATTATAGGGCTTAGCCAAGCCAGATGAGCGTAAATAAAGTCCCGCCCAATAAACCCGCCGCAAAAAGCATGCTGCTCCAGATAAGTGTTCTGGTCTTTTTCTGCTCCAACAACAAGCGTAACATTAGCTCTTCCGTCTGAGATTTTTGAGACTCTTGGTGGTTTTCCAACCAATTTACAAGCAATCTAGGGATAGTAGGCACTAACTTTGCCCAGTGTGGCGCCTCATCTTTAATACGATCAATAAAGCCACGAATACCAATTTGTTTATCAACCCAACGCTCTAATACAGGTTTTGCTGTTTTCCATAAATCCATATCTGGATCTAATTGGCGCCCCAAACCTTCCACGTTTAATAAAGTTTTTTGCAATAAAGTAAGTTGCGGCTGGATTTCCACATTAAATCGTCTCGATGCCTGGAATAAACGCATCAAGACAATACCCAAGGATATTTCTTTTAGCGGGCGGTCGAAATATGGTTCGCAAACAGCTCTGACCGCACCCTCTAACTCTTCCACTCTTGTCTCTTTGGGCACCCAACCAGATTCAATATGTAACTCAGCGACTCTTCTATAGTTCCGGTTAAAAAATGCCAAGAAATTTTGCGCTAAATAATTTTTATCTGAGTCAGACAATGCCCCAACAATTCCAAAATCTAGCGCTATGTAACGACCAAATGTTTTGGGAGCAACGCTAACAAAAATGTTTCCTGGATGCATATCAGCATGGAAAAACCCATCATGAAATACCTGCGTGAAAAATATCTCCACGCCATCCGAGGCCAATTTTTTAAGATCAACGCCAGCTGCTTTTAATTGATCCAATTTAGAAATTGGAATGCCATGCATACGCTCCATCACCATGACATTGAGGCCACACAAATCCCAATACATCTCCGGGATCATTAATTTATCTGAGCCCTCAAAATTTCTGCGCAACTGGCTCGCATTAGCAGCCTCTCTCATGAGATCTAACTCATCATGTAAATAAGTGTCAAACTCATCCACATTTTCTTTAGGCTTTAATCTTTTACCGTCCTGCCATAATTTCTCAACCAAACCAGCCAAGATTCTCAATAAAGCCAAGTCGCTCTCTATGATTGGCAAAATTCCAGGGCGTAAAACTTTAATGGCAACTTCCTTGCCCTCCCATTCAGGATACTTTGATGTTCCCTTTAAAACCGCAAAATGCACCTGAGCTACTGAAGCACTCGCTACTGGCTTTTGGTTAAAAGAACTAAAGACATCTGATATTTTTTTACCTAACGAAGCCTCAATTAATGCAATCGACTTAGCTTCAGAGAAAGGTGGCACCTGATCTTGCAACTTAGCTAATTCATCAGCGACATCTTCTGGCAATAAATCTCTACGCGTTGAAAGAACCTGTCCGAATTTAACAAATATTGGACCCAACGCTTCTAAAGCCAAACGCAGGCTCTTGCCACGAGAATATGAACTAGGCGTCAACCATGACACGATGGTTAACAGAGTTTTAACGAGACCTGGCTTAAGACTATCTCTAACGATTTTCACCAAACCAAATCGCCAGAAAGTAAATAAAATTTTAAATAGCCTTAAGAACTGCCTCACGCTGATTTCTCCAACAAACGCTCAACTCTTTTTTCCACACGATCCACATCGTCACGTAAACGACGCACATCTTCTTTATATTGATGTAACTCTTTGCTCATCACTAAAGTTGGGCGCTCATGCACTAAATACTCAAGGACACTTTCACTCAAATCTTTAGCCGCATTTTTACTAATATTTTTTAGTTTCCGACTAGACTCTATCAAACGATGAGCCATAGCATCACCCACAAATTTTGATAAATCCTCTTCGACATCCCAACGAAGCTGGCTAGCTAGCTTGCCCATCATATGAGCCAAATCAACATCACCAGATACTTTTACATACTGAGCTGCAAGATCTTTTCCACCGGAAATATAGGCTTTAAAAAACTCTGAGCCAATCGTTAAAGTTACATTAGCCTCATCTGAATATGGTTCACCAGCTAAAGAAAAATGGGCCTGCTCATTAATCACCAAAGTAGCTTTTTTAAAAGGCAGTACCACTTGAATGGTTTTGCCGATGTGCTTGCGCAAAAGCTGACTAGCCCAAGATTCTTGGGCTAGTACATGATTAAGAGCTTTAAGAATTGTCTTCAGATTAAACCAACTGTTGTATACCAGCCAAGACCCAACCACCTTGTCCTTGCACTGGCTTCACCAAATTCCATACTTCAACAAATGATTCAGCAGGCGCATCTGCATGCTCACGAATCATCCCGGAGAAGCGCACACTCGCAAGATACACATCAGATGTAGTTTCCACACCTAACAATTCCGCATCCAAAGTTAAAACTTCAGTTTTATTATTTTGTGCAACCCGAGCCTGCAAATCTTGGCGCAACTCGTCAAACATCTCAACCGTTGCAAACTCCTTTAATTGCGCTAAATCACCTTGATCCCAAGCTTCTTGAAGGCGCACAAAATGTTTTTTAGCATTAACCAAGAAAGCTTCTTGATCAAAATCAGCTATACCAGACACACTTGCCGCTTCTTGAACTGGAGCAGATGATCCACTTGACACAGTCGGCTCTTGCTTGCCATATTGGTAACTATCGAATTGCTGATTACCTGCAGGACTCGCCTTATAGCTAGCGCCTGCAAATTTTCTAAACAACCACAAACCAATCATGGCAACAGCCATCACAATTAACAAACCCATAAAAAATGAGCTCGCAGCCTCACCAAGACCAAAATGGGATAAAAGCCAACCCATACCTAAACCAGCAGCCAAGCCACCCAACATACCGCCCCAACCAAATTTTCTTGGTTGTTGTGGTGCAGGCGCAGGAGCCGGTGTAGCAGGCGTTGCAGCTGGAGCTGCAGCAGGTGCTGTAGGAGCAGCTTGTTGCTTCTGTGTCACAGTAGAAGATTGTCTGCCCATACTTTTTGAGCCACCCAAACGCTTTGCATCAGCATTTAAAGATGTACCCAATAAAACAAAAGAAGAAAGAACTAACCAAATTATTGTTTTCTTCATATGCATTCTCATGTCTCTTTCTTATTAAAAATAATTAATATTTGTAGCCAATATGTAATGCAACAATACCGCCGGTAAGTGAATGATATTCAACCTTATCAAAACCAACGCTTTCCATCATAGCTTTTAGAGTTTCCTGATCTGGATGCATACGAATAGATTCAGCTAAATATCTATAACTATCAGCATCACCCGCAACCTTCTCACCCAACCATGGCAATATCTTAAAAGAGTAAGCATCATAAATTGGCTTAATCATTTCAACTGGTTTTGAAAACTCCAAAACCATGACTTTCCCACCCGGCTTAATAACTCGCAACATTTCGGCCAATGCCACTTCTTTATGAGTCATATTGCGCAGGCCAAAAGCTACCGTCGCTAAATCAAAATAATTAGCCGGGAAAGGAATTTGCTCAGCGTCAACTTGGACGCAAGGTAAAAAATAACCCTTATCTAATAAACGATTGCGTCCATAACTAAGCATTGATGCATTAATGTCAGTTAACCAAACTTGACCGCCGGTTTCCCTCTCAAGGCCCACCGACTTAGCAAAACTAAGCGACAGATCGCCTGTGCCACCAGCAATATCCAAAACCTTATGACCCGGTTTAACCGCAGCCTTATTAATCGTGAAATGCTTCCAAATACGATGCAAGCCACCCGACATTAAGTCATTCATCACATCATATTTATTGGCCACAGAATGAAAAACTTCAGCAACCTTACCGGCCTTCTCTTTTTCATCAACGGTTTTATATCCGAAATGTGTTTGAGCCATCAGTTAATGTCCACAAGAATGTCCAGCGTCTTTGATCATAACGGTGTCGCGATCAATTCCAGCCGTTTTAAGTTTATCTAAATAGGCTTGCCACATAGCGTCCTGGTTTTGACATATCTCATAAAGATAGTCCCAAGTAAAAATACCTGAATCATGGCCATCAGAAAAAGTAGGTTTCACAGCGTAGTGCCCCACCTGATCAATGCCAACAATTTCTACATCACGCTTCCCAGTTTGTAATGTTTCTTGGCCTGGACCATGACCACGCACCTCAGCTGAAGGAGACCATACACGCAATAATTCAAAAGGCAATTTATAAGATTGGTTACCTTCATAAACCAACTCCAATACCTTAGACTGTTGATGGACAACAATATCTTGAGGTAGAGGTGCTTTGGTTAATTGATTCATACTTAAACCAATACTCGCTCAATACCGCCGTGATTAGCTTTTTCAACATAATCTTCCATCCAGCTCTCACCTAGTATGTGTTTGGCCATTTCAACAACAATGTAGTCAGCTTTCGTGCCAGCATCTTCATCGTAACGAGATAAGCCTTGCAAGCAAGATGGGCAACTAGTCAAAATCTTTACCTCACCATCAAAGTTGCCACGCAAATTGGATACATCCTTACGAATCTCTTCTTCTTTACGGAAACGTACTTGTGAAGAAACATCAGGACGAGTAACCGCCAAAGTCCCAGACTCTCCACAGCAGCGATCATTTTTGGCAATAGATGTTCCATCCGCCATAGTGAGCAACCCGTTAACAGTCTTTAATGGGTCTTGCAATTTCATAGGGCTATGACAAGGGTCATGGTACATATACTTAACACCTTGAACGCTATCTAACTTAATACCCTTCTCCAGCAAGAATTCATGAATATCAACAATTCTGCAACCTGGGAAGATCTTGTCAAACTCATACCCTGCCAATTGGTCATAACAAGTACCACATGAAACCACGACCGTCTTCACATCTAAATAATTAAGCGTATTCGCAACTCGATGGAATAGCACTCTGTTATCGGTAATGATTTTTTCAGCCTTATCAAAATCACCAGATCCACGCTGCGGATAACCGCAACATAAATAACCTGGAGGCAAAATAGTCTGAACGCCTGTATGCCACAACATCGCCTGAGTTGCTAAGCCAACTTGTGAAAATAATCGCTCAGACCCACAACCAGGGAAATAGAAAACAGCTTCAGTATCAACTGATGTTGTTTTAGGATCACGAATAATTGGAACAATATCCGCATCTTCAATATCCAATAAAGCACGTGCCGTTTTCTTAGGCAAGTTGCCAGGCATTTTTTTATTAATGAAATGGATAACTTGCTCTTGAATTGGTGCACGACCAACAGTCGCTGGCGGTTTAGCTGTTTGCGCTTTTGCAAACTTCTTCAACAAATCATGTGCCAAACGCTGAACCTTATAACCCCAATCAATCATTAACTTGCGAGTTAGTTGAATGGTTTCAGGATTGGTTGCATTCAAGAAGAACATGGATGCAGCAGCGCCAGGATTGAATTTCTTCTGCCCCATCTTGCGCAATAAATTGCGCATATTCATCGTGACATCACCAAAATCAATTTTTACCGGGCAAGGCGTTACACATTTGTGACACACGGTGCAATGGGCAGCGACATCATCAAACGCTTCCCAATGTTTAATAGAAACACCTCGGCGCGTTTGCTCTTCATATAAAAATGCCTCAACCAACAAAGAGGTTGCCAAAATTTTATTGCGCGGGCTATATAAAAGATTCGCACGCGGCACATGAGTAGAACAAACAGGCTTACATTTGCCACAACGCAAACAATCTTTGACACTAGATGCGATCGCACCAATATCACTTTGCTGCATGATTAAAGATTCATGCCCCATCAATCCAAAGCTTGGCGTATAGGCGTTACGCAAATCAGCGCCCGCCATGAGCTTACCTTTATTGAAGCGACCCTCAGGATCAATTTTGTTTTTATATGTTCTAAATTCTTGAATTTCCGCGTCTGACAAGTATTCAAGCTTAGTAATACCAATACCATGCTCACCTGAAATAACACCGTTCAGAGATCTTGCTAGCTTCATGATTCTGTCAACAGCTTGATGCGCATCTTGCAACATCGCATAGTTATCAGAGTTCACAGGCAAATTGGTATGCACGTTACCGTCACCAGCATGCATATGTAACGCCACAAACACTCTGCTGCGCAACTCGCGCTTATGAATCGCCTCGCATTCTTTAAGAATCGGTTCAAAAGCTACGCCACTAAAAATCTTACGTAACTCAGCGCGCACCTCAAGTTTCCAAGATGCTCTCAAACTTCTGTCTTGTAACCCAGAGAAATACTGATCCATATTGCCGGCCCACTCAGACCAACGAGCACGCACATCAGCAATTAACTGTAAAGCTTGAGTAACGCGATCTTCCAAAAGCTCAGCACTCGGAATCTCGCTTGCATCATCCGCTTTACCTAACGGCAAATTACCTTGCTTAAAGAAATTTTCTAAAGCACCTAATAACTGAATCTTATTTTTAAGTGATAGCTCAATATTGATACGCTCAATACCGTCGGTATATTCACCCATGCGATCAAGTGGAATAACTACGTCTTCATTGATCTTAAACGCATTGGTATGTTTAGCAATTGCGGCAGTTCTCGAACGATCTAACCAAAACTTTTTGCGAGCCTCAGGGCTTACCGCCACAAAACCTTCACCCACTCGGGTATTGGCCATACGAATTACTTCGCTTGCCGCAACCGCAACTGAATTCTCATCATCACCAACAATATCGCCAATCAAAACCATCTTAGGCAATACATTGCGTTTAGATTTAGTTGCATAACCAACTGCTTTTAAATAGCGCTCATCTAAATGCTCAAGGCCCGCCAAAATGGCTCCACCCTGTTTTGTTTGCTGATCCAAGTAAGCCTTGATCTCAACAATGCTAGGAATAGCTTCACGCGCTTGCCCAAAAAACTCCAAGCAAACAGTGCGTATTTGTTTAGGCATGCGATGTAGAACCCAACGAGCGCTGGTAATTAAGCCATCACAACCTTCTTTTTGAACTCCAGGCAAACCCGCTAAAAATTTATCGGTAACGTCTTTACCTAAACCTTCTTTACGGAAGCGTTTGCCTTCAATTTTTAATTCTTCTGTTTTTAGAACTTGCTTACCGGGCGCTTGATTACCATCAGACCAAACAAGTTTAAATGTCGCAAAATCAACATCATGAATCTTGCTCATGTTGTGGCCGATACGTTCCACATCCAACCAGTTGCCTTGCGGGTCAACCATTCTCCATGAAGCCAAATTGTCTAGAGCAGTTCCCCACAACACGGCTTTCTTGCCGCCGGCATTCATGGCGATATTTCCGCCAATACAACTAGCTTCCGCTGATGTTGGGTCTACCGCAAAAACATGACCTGATTTATCGGCTGCATCTGAAACTCTTTTAGTAACAACACCTGCGCCAGAGTAAATCGTGGCAACTTGTTTATCCAACCCAGGCAATTGAATCATTTCAACCTGGCCAAGCGTTTCTAATTTCTCAGTATTGATAACTGCTGACATGGGTGACAGCGGGACTGCACCACCCGTATAACCAGTACCACCTCCGCGAGGAATAATCGTCAACCCCAACTCAATACAGCCTTTAACCAAGCCAGGGATCTCAGCTTCAGAGTCGGGAGTTAGCACCACAAATGGATACTCAACTCGCCAATCGGTTGCATCAGTTACATGAGATACGCGAGCCAAACCGTCATAAGCGATATTGTCAGCCGCAGTTACCTTGCCTAAAACTTTACGCACTCGCTTACGCAATGCGCTAATACGATCAAACTCAGAATTAAAGTGTGCAACCGCTTCTTTGGCACCAACAACTAACTTGCCGACTTTATCGGCCAAATCTGTTGTCATGCGCTTTTGCACTTCCCCCAAACGATGCTGTAAAGCATCGATCAATAATTTGCGACGCGCAGGGTTATCTAGTAAATCATCTTGTAAAAAAGGATTTCTTTGTACAACCCAAATATCTCCAAGAACCTCATAAAGCATTCGAGCTGAACGACCAGTTTTTCTACCAGACCTCAACTCATCCAAAATTTGCCATGCATCCTCGCCCAATAAGCGAATAACAATCTCTCTATCTGAGAAAGAAGTGTAGTTATAGGGAATTTCTCGCAAACGAGGAGCATTTTGCAAATGCTCGGCAAGGCTATTTAATGGCAAAGGGGCGTTCATATCGCTAGCTTTAACTAAAACGCCATTTTAAAGGACTATGGGCGCAAATGCCTCTTTCTTAATTAATGATCTGAAACCATGCCTTAATTGTGGTTATAAACCCGGCACTGATAGCTGTCCAAAAATCATTGGGCACCATTAAGAGGACATAAGTCATTGTCAAATAACGCAATAACTTCCCAATAGCCATATAAATTAAGCAGGCGCCCCAGGGCAAGCGCAACCAGCCAGCGACTGCACATAGAGGATCCCCCACAATGGGTAGCCAAGAGAAAAGTAATGCTGGAGGCCCCATCTTCTCAAACCATCGCAATAACTTATGTTCCCTAGCACCCAAGTACTTCTCTTGAGCCTTGCTAGCACCATACCCCATTAACCAATCCACCATACCGCCCAAAGTATTACCAACGGTAGCCACTGCAATAGCCCACCAAAACATATCTGGCATTAGCTTGATATAGCCAAATAAAAAGGGCTCCGAGCCCATGGGTAGGAGGGTTGCGGAAACAAAGGAAACCATGAACACGGCTGGCAAGCCCACCGTTGGCAATGAGAGCCACACTAAAAAATTATGTAGTTGAGTTTCCATGTTTGGTCATTTTATGTCCTTGCCGTGATACGCTCACAGAATGCCAAAAGATTATTTAAGAAAAATTCTAACTGCGAAGGTCTATGATGTGGCGCGCGAAAGCGAACTACATGTAGCACCGCACCTCTCATCCCGCCTTAACAACAAAGTTCTGCTCAAAAGAGAAGATAACCAGCCAGTTTTCTCATTTAAGTTACGTGGCGCCTATAACAAAATGGCTCATTTGAGCGCTATTGAGCTCAAACGAGGCGTTATTGCAGCGTCAGCCGGTAACCATGCGCAAGGCGTCGCCTTATCTGCAGCTAAATTAGGTTGCAGAGCCATCATTGTGATGCCGACCACAACGCCGCAACTCAAAATTGACGCGGTACGTGATCGCGGCGGCAAATCCGTAGAGATTGTTCTGCATGGGGAATCTTATAGCGATGCCTATCAACATGCTTTATCTCTTGAAAAGAAGCATAAATTAACGTTTGTTCATCCATTTGATGATCCAGATGTGATTGCAGGCCAAGGCACTATCGCCATGGAAATTTTGCAACAACATCAAGATCCAATTAAAGCCATTTTCCTTGCAATCGGAGGGGGAGGCCTAATATCAGGAGTAGGCGCTTACATCAAATCTGTGCGTCCAGACATAAAAGTTATTGGCGTACAAACCATTGACTCTGACGCCATGAAAAAATCCCTAGAAGCAGGGCGTCGAGTGGAGCTAAAAGAAGTCGGACTTTTCTCAGATGGCACTGCTGTGAAAATGGTGGGGAAAGAGACTTTCCGTCTATGCCAAGAAGTTGTCGATGAAATCATTACCGTCGATACCGACGCAATTTGCGCAGCCATCAACGATGTTTTTACCGACACCAGAAGTATTTTGGAGCCGGCTGGAGCATTAGCGCTTGCTGGCCTAAAAGCCTATGTCGAACGTGAAAAATGTAAAGATCAAACCTTGATCGCGGTAGCCTGTGGCGCCAATATTAATTTCAATCGACTTAGATTCGTAGCGGAAAGAGCTGAAGTTGGAGAAGCTAGAGAAGCAGTCTTTGCAGTCACCATTCCAGAAGAACGCGGCTCATTCAGACGCTTTTGCGAACTTTTAGGTGAACGTAACGTAACTGAATTTAATTACCGTATTGCGGACGCCTCAAAAGCCCATATTTTTGTTGGTATTTCTACACAAAAAGCTAGTGATAGCACTCAAATTGCCAAATCTTTTAAAAAATCTGGATTTGACACGATTGACCTCACTCATGATGAGCTAGCTAAGTCTCATTTAAGGCATATGGTTGGGGGACGATCACAATTAGCTAAAGATGAATTGCTATATCGCTTTGAGTTTCCAGAAAAACCAGGCGCTCTTATGCGGTTTTTAACGAGCATGGCGCCCAACTGGAACATCAGCCTCTTCCACTACCGTAACCATGGTGCTGACTATGGAAGAATTTTGGTAGGCATACAAGTACCTCCAAGCGATAAAAAAGAACTTAAAAAATTCTTAGGTAACTTAGGCTACCCTCATTGGGAAGAAAGCAACAACCCTGCTTACAAACTGTTCTTGGCTTAAATATGGCTTTTTCACTGGAAGGCAAACTTGTTGTCGCTATCTCTTCAAGAGCACTATTTGATTTTGAAGAAGAGAATCAGCTTTTTGAAGCTAGCGATGACAGCGCCTATATGCAACTCCAACTGGATCGGCTTGACTCACCAGCCAAGCCTGGCGTTGCTTATCCTCTAGTGAAAAAATTACTCCGCTTTAATACCAAATCGGAACAAAATGTTGAAGTCGTAATTCTCTCTAGGAATGACCCTGTCAGCGGCCTCAGAGTATTTCGTTCAGCAAAAAGCAATCATTTAGCGATTGAAAGAGGTGTCTTTACAAGAGGCCGACCTCCCTATCACTATCTCAAGTCATTACAAGCGAATCTATTTCTTTCAGCGAATGACGATGATGTGCGCGCCACTCTAGCAGCAGGCTTTCCTGCAGCAATGGTATTTCCGCAAAGCAGACAATTGGCAGAGTCGCACCCGAATGAAATCAGAATTGCTTTTGACGGTGATGCTGTTCTTTTTTCCGATGAAGCAGAACAAGTTTTTCAAAGTGAGGGCCTTGATGCTTTCGTCGCACATGAAAGCAATAAAGTTGAGACACCTCTACCGCCAGGGCCCTTCAAACCATTGCTAGAGGCTTTACATAGACTGCAATCTGTCTCAGCTAGCAATGAAATGAAAATAAGAACTGCCTTAGTGACTGCCCGATCAGCTCCAGCACATGAAAGAGCCATTAGAACTCTCATGGCTTGGGGTATTGCCGTAGATGAAGCCATGTTTCTAGGCGGCCTACCTAAAAAAGATTTTCTAAAAGAATTTGAACCTGACTTTTTCTTTGATGATCAAACCGGCCATTGCGAACTAGCTGCAGATGTAGCTCCCACAGGACAAGTTTTATCAGGTGTAGCGAACCAACCCAAATAATATGAATCACTTAGAACAGGCGCCACTAGGAAAAAATTCGGACAATCCCAACAAATATAGTCCTGAAGTTTTATTTCCAATTAGCAGAATACCCAATCGATTAAGCTTGGGCATCGAGCCTAACGCTCAACCTTTCTTCGGTGTTGATATTTGGAATGCCTATGAGCTTAGTTGGCTTAATAGCAAAGGTAAGCCTCAAATTGGGATTGCCACTTTTATTGTTCCAGCAAACTCGCCCAACATTATTGAATCTAAATCATGGAAGCTATACCTCAATAGTATTAACAACCATTCGTTTAATTCTGAAGAGGATCTTATTAAGACTCTCACTAGTGACCTATCGGCTGTAGCAGGTGCTACTGTTAGCGTAAAAATTACAAAACCCGAAGATGTAACAAACGCGGGCATGAAAGAGCTTGAAGGTAAGCTACTGGATCGTTTAGATATTGAAGTTAATCCAAATGAAAAACCAAACGCCGATTTATTAAGTGCTGACTTTTCTCAGCCGCCGGTCAATGAATGTTTGGTGACACATCTGCTACGCTCCAACTGTCCCGTAACTGGTCAACCAGACTGGGCGAGCGTACAAATCAATTATGTTGGCCCTGAAATTAACGAAGAAGGTCTTTTACGTTATTTAATTGCATTTAGAGAGCATCAGGAATTTCACGAGCACTGCGTAGAAAAAATCTTTGTAGATATCAAAAAAACATGCCGCCCTACTAAGTTATCGGTTTATGCCCGATATACCCGCAGAGGCGGCATTGACATCAATCCTTTTAGAACTGATTACAACGCCTCATGGCCAGACAACACTCGCCACTCGCGTCAATAATTAATTAAATCTATTTAGAACGGAATATCGTCGTCGATATCGCTGATATTGCTTGGCGCTGCACTTGGTCTTGACTGAGGCATAGCGGCAGAAGCGCCACCACCCATATCAGAAGATCCAGGGGCTTTACCACCCAACATTTGCATAGTTTCAGCAACGATTTCTGTAGAGTATTTTTCTTGACCGCTTTGATCTGTCCATTTGCGAGTACGCAAACGACCCTCTACATAAACCTGAGATCCTTTTTTCAAATATTTTTCTGCAATTTCAGCAACTTTTCCAAAAAAAGCAACGCGATGCCACTCTGTATTTTCACGCATTTCGCCTGATTGCTTATCTCTGTATCTATCTGTAGTTGCAATAGAAATGTTAGTTACTGCGTCGCCACTTGGTAAACGACGAGTCTCTGGATCACGGCCAACATTACCCACAATAATTACTTTATTTACCGATGCCATTTTTGTCTCCCGAAGAAAATTTGTTGTTCCGATTAAGAATGAAATATGAGTTTTAAACGTCTAAGAATTTGTTTTAGGCGGCAACTCACGCATTCCAAAACTGATTATAAGCCACATAAAAATTGCTCCAGAACATGCGTAAAAAACTGCTGCCTCACCCTTTGTTTGAAGGATCCAACCACCTAAAACACCGCCCAAAAAAAGCCCTGTTGATTGAGTGGTGTTGTAAATACCTAAAGCGGTTCCTTTTGCATGACTAGCCCAACGTGAGACCAAAGAAGGCTGCATTGCTTCTAAGATATTAAAGCCCACGAAATAAATAAGAACTGCCGTGGCAAGCATCAAGAGCGTTACTGAATTTGCCATCATCAATTGGGCCACTAACATCGCCATAATCCCAAAGATAAAAGCAGGTTTCATTTTTTTGCGACGCTCACTCACCATAATGATGAGTCCCATAAAAACAAAAGAAATCAATACTGCCGGCAAGTACAAACGCCAATGAGCATTCAACGGCAAATCAGCTCTAACTAACAAGCCAGGCAAAGTCATAAATAACGCCACCTGCGCCGCATGCAAAATGAGAACACCCACATTGAGTCTTAATAAATCTTTATTGAAAAAAATCTCTGAGAACTTAGCTGTAAATGGAGACTTAGCCGCCACCTCTTGACCAGGAACAACGAAAAGCGCTATCAAAATAGCGCCCAAGCCCAACAGCGCCATTAAATAAAACATCCCATTCAAGCCAATTAATTCATGTAAAGGCGCAGCAATCACCAATGACAAAGCAAAAGTAAGGGCAATACTTCCTCCAACCATGGCCATAGACCTTGTTCGAGTTTCTTCCCTAGTTAAATCAGCTAACCAAGCCGTAATAGCGGCAGAAATAGCCCCTGCACCTTGAATAGCCCGACCAACCGTAATCCAAGCCAAATCATCGTGACTAGCGGCAATTAAAGCTCCCAAAACAAAAAGAACCAAGCCAACGGCTACGACTGGACGTCGCCCATACTTATCCGACAACATCCCCAATGGGATGTGTAAACAAGCCTGAACCATGCCATAAATACCTAGAGCCAAGCCAACCAAGGTCGCCTGATCCCCTCCAGGCAAGGATTTAGCGTGCATGCTAAATACTGGCAGGATTAAAAATAGCCCCAACATACGTAGAGCAAAGATGCCTGATAACGCTAAGGCTGCGCGAAGTTCTGATCTTTCCATAAAGAAGAGCTATATTAACTGGTTAAACAAAGAAAAATCATGGATACGATAAAAATTAGGGGTGCACGCACCCACAACTTGAAAAATATTAATCTAGACATTCCTAGAGACCAGTTAGTCGTCATTACTGGGCTATCAGGGTCTGGAAAAAGCTCTTTAGCCTTTGATACTCTTTATGCTGAGGGGCAACGCCGTTATGTGGAATCACTTTCCGCTTACGCCCGCCAATTCCTACAACTCATGGAAAAACCAGATGTTGACTCTATTGAAGGGTTATCGCCTGCAATTTCTATTGAGCAAAAAGCCACTAGCCACAACCCTAGATCAACTGTTGGCACAGTAACGGAAATTCATGATTACTTACGTCTCTTATTCGCCAGAGCCGGTACCCCGCATTGCCCAGACCACCACTTGCCCTTAGCCGCCCAAAGCGTCTCACAAATGGTTGATGCGGTGATGGCGCAGCCAGAAGAGACAAAATTAATGATTTTGGCGCCTGTAGTAAGCGAGCGAAAAGGCGAACATATTGATTTATTTGAAGATTTACAAGCCCAAGGCTTTGTCCGTTTCAGAATTAAATCTGGCGGCGGTACGGCTCAACATGCTGACGCGAAAATCTACGAAGTGGACTCGCTACCCAAATTAAAGAAAAATGAAAAGCATTCAATTGATGTTGTCGTAGACCGCATCAAAGTTAAAGCAGATATTCAACAACGCCTTGCTGAATCGTTTGAAACAGCGCTTAGGCTAGCAGATGGCAGAGCCATTGCGCTTGAAATGGATACAGGGAAGGAACAGCTTTTCTCTAGCAAATTCTCTTGCCCTGTCTGCTCATACTCACTTCAAGAATTAGAGCCGCGATTATTTTCGTTCAACAACCCTATGGGCGCTTGCCCAAGCTGTGATGGCTTAGGTCAAATTAGCTTTTTTGATCCTAAAAGAGTAGTGGCCCATCCAGAACTATCTTTAGCATCCGGCGCTATCAAAGGATGGGATAGAAGAAATCAGTTTTACTTCAGGCTATTACAAAACTTGGCAAAACATGCCAAGTTCGACTTAGAAACCCCTTTCGAAAATTTACCCAAAAAAGTTCAAGATTTGATTTTGTATGGATCAGGGGATCAAGAAATCCCTTTTGAATACCTCAATGAAAAAGGCAAAACCATTATTCGAGAACACAGCTTCGAAGGTATCGTTGCCAACTTCCAGCGTCGCTATAAAGAAACTGACTCTATGACAGTCAGAGAAGAGCTTGCTAAATATCAAAACAACAAGCCTTGCCCATCTTGCGAAGGCACTCGATTAAAAACCGAAGCTCGCAACGTTAAAGTAGGCGATGGCGCTCAAGCTAGAGCTATTTACGAAGTCAGCAATCTGCCCTTAGGCGCTGCCCTTAATTACTTCAAAACGCTTGAACTAAAGGGTAATAAAAAAGATATCGCCGGAAAAATTATTGCTGAAATTAGCTCAAGGCTCAGCTTTCTAAACGATGTGGGCTTAGATTATTTATCACTAGACCGCAGTGCTGACACGCTTTCCGGGGGAGAGGCTCAACGTATTAGGCTAGCCTCACAAATTGGCTCTGGCTTAACCGGTGTGATGTATGTATTAGATGAACCATCTATTGGGCTTCATCAAAGAGACAATGATCGCCTTATCGGCACACTCAAACATTTACGCGACTTAGGTAATTCAGTTCTCGTAGTGGAGCATGATGAAGATATGATCAGAGCATCCGATTACGTTATCGATATCGGACCTGGTGCTGGTGAACATGGCGGCAAAATTATTGCAGAGGGAACTCCAAAGCAAATTCAAAATCACCCGACATCTTTAACTGGCGCCTATCTATCCGGCAAAGAAGGTATTGAAGTACCCAAGAACCGATTAACACCAGGTGAAAAACAATTAAAAATTATTGGCGCCACAGGCAACAACCTAAAAAATGTGGATATTGAAATACCGCTTGGCTTATTAACTTGTGTCACAGGTGTATCTGGTTCAGGCAAATCAACCTTGATTAACGATACGCTTCATCACGCCGTTGCCCAACACTTATACGGTTCAAACGCAGAACCTGCAGCACATAAAGAAATTCAAGGGCTAGAGCACTTCGATAAAGTCATTAACGTTGATCAATCACCCATCGGAAGAACCCCACGCTCAAACCCAGCAACGTATACAGGACTCTTCACCCCTATCCGTGAATTATTTGCTGGAGTCCCAGCTTCTAGAGAAAGAGGCTATGAAGCTGGTCGCTTCTCCTTTAACGTTAGAGGTGGCCGCTGTGAAACTTGTGAAGGTGATGGCGTCCTAAAAGTAGAAATGCACTTTCTCCCTGACGTTTATGTTCCGTGCGATGTTTGCCATGGAAAACGATATAACCGTGAAACCCTAGATATTCGATACAAGGGTAAGAATATCCATGAAGTTCTATCAATGACAATTGAACAAGCTCATGATTTCTTTGAAGCGGTTCCCACAGTTAAGAGAAAACTAAAAACACTTCTAGATGTTGGTCTTGGCTATGTCAAGCTTGGTCAAAGTGCAACCACCCTTTCAGGCGGCGAAGCACAACGAGTCAAACTTTCTTTAGAGCTTTCGAAGCGAGATACTGGTAGAACGCTATATATTCTCGATGAACCAACAACCGGGCTTCATTTCCATGACATCCAATTATTGTTAAAAGTTATTCACACGCTTAAAAAGCACGGGAATACAATCATCATCATTGAACATAATTTAGATGTTATTAAAACTGCAGACTGGATTATTGATTTAGGCCCAGAAGGAGGCGGCGGAGGTGGCGAAATAATAGCCACCGGAACCCCAGAAGCTGTTGCAAAAGTTGCAAAAAGCTACACTGGCAAATATCTTGCTCCCTTATTGAAATAAGGCCAAAGACCTATACTCTTACTTATGGCAAATTTAACTACCCAACAAAACCAAAGAGCCATCGAATTAGCTCAAGAAACTCTTCAGATTGAAGGCGATGCCATTCTCAATCTAAAAAAGAATCTAGCTAACAAAAATGCTGAGCAATTTGCTCACGCCATTGAGCTATTACTTGGCTGTAAAGGGCGAATTGTTGTCTCAGGTATTGGTAAATCTGGCCACATTGGCAAGAAGGTGGCGGCCACCTTTGCTTCAACAGGCTCACCAGCCTTCTTTGTACACCCAGCGGAAGCAAGTCATGGTGATTTAGGAATGGTGACTCAGCACGATGTATTTGTTGCCTTCTCAAACTCTGGTGAAACCAGTGAATTAACAGCGATTGTTCCAATTATCAAAAGAACTGGCGCTAAACTAATCGCTCTCACAGGTAACCCCTCATCATCATTAGCCGAACTGGCAGATGCTCACATCAATGTAGGTGTTGAAAAAGAAGCCTGCCCGCTAAACCTTGCCCCAACAGCTAGCACTACCGCCGCGCTAGCAATGGGCGATGCGCTGGCAGTGGCGTTACTTGATGCCCAAGGATTTAGGCCTGAAGATTTTGCAAGGTCTCATCCAGGCGGTAGTCTTGGCAGAAAATTATTAACGCATGTTCGCGACGTGATGCGTAGCGGTGAAGAATCTCCAAGAACAAACTTGGATGCAAGCATCACAGATGCTCTATTGGAAATTACCGCTAAACGCATGGGCATGACAGTCATCGTTGATAACAATGAAAAAGTTGTTGGCATATTTACAGATGGTGACTTGCGCCGCTTGATTGAAAAAAATAATCAATTCCAAAACACGTCACTCAAAGATGCCATGACGCCTAACCCTCGCACCATATCCCCGGATGTATTAGCTGCAGAAGCGGTGGAAATGATGGAACGCCATCGAATTAATCAATTAGTGGTAGCAGACGCCAATGGCCGTTTAATTGGCGCCCTCAATCTTCACGATCTTTTTGCTGCACAGGTAATTTAATGACTAAAGTTTTCGGAGAAATGGTTACAAACTCATTAACCAATCACCCACAAGCACTAGAGAGAGCCGAGCATATCAAACTACTTGTTTTAGATGTGGATGGCGTTCTAACGAATGGCGGCCTACTAGTTGGTCATGACGGCAAAGAAGCGCTTAAATGTTTTGATAGCTTAGATGGTCATGGCATTAAGTTACTGCAATCAGTTGGCGTGATTGTTGCCATCATTACCGGCAGAAGCTCAGGTATGGTTGAAGGCCGAGCAAAAGAATTAGGCATCAAACATGTACAAATGGGTGTTGCGAATAAATTAGATGCGCTCACTTCTCTACTCAAAGAAACAGGGTTATCTTTATCGGACTGCGCTGCAATGGGTGATGATTGGCCAGACTTGGTGATACTACCCAAAGTTCACTTCTCCGCTTGTCCTGCACAAGGTCACGAAGAAGTCAAAAAACGTGTGCACTACATTACTCACCGAACTGGTGGGGCAGGTGCTGTGCGAGAGCTATGCGATTTAATTCTAAAAGCGCAAGGTCATTACGATCGTCTATTGCAAGAAGCGCTTTAAAAAATGAATTACTTAAGCACCATTCTCAAATTTATGCCTATAGCTTTAATGGGCATATTGACGCTTGGTACTTATTGGATGGTCCAATTAGGCACACCTGATAATCTTCCAAATAAATCCAAAAAACATGTGCCCGATTACACATTGGATGAAGTAACAATCACAACCCTAGGCCCCTCAGGGGAAACAAAATATAGAATCGTTGGCACAAAACTCACTCACTACGAAGATGACTCAAGCTCAACTTTAACTAATCCTCTTGCAAGAAGATTTCACCCAACAAAACCGCCAACAACCGTAAAAGCAGACATAGGCCTAATGAATGGTGAAATGTCTATCCTAAATTTAAATGGTAATGCGACATTAACAAGGCCAGCTCAACCCGCTAGCGCATCAGACTCAGGCAGTGCACGCTTATTCATGAGCTCTGCTAGCTTCACCATCCTCCTTAATGAAGATATTGTCAAAACTAATTTACCTGTCACTCTAGAACAAGGTTTATCAATCATGTCTTCAGAAGAAGGCGCTGTCTTTGATAATGTTCACCAACAACTAACCATGGTTGGCAAAGTACGCGGTCGCATTGAATCAGACACAAAAAAAGGTTACTAAATGTTGAGATCTTTTTTTATCAGTTCTGCATTAATTTTTCTAAGCACGCTCTCAATACCAACATTTGCTGAACGCGCTGATAAAGACAAACCAATTTCTCTCAGTTCAGAAAAAGCATCTTTCGACGATGTCAGACAAATTTATGTTTTAGAGAATAATGTGCTTCTAATTAAAGGCACTCTCATTATTAAAGGCGAAAAAGCGACCGTTAAAGTTGATCCAGAAGGTTACCAATTTGCCACGGTTCTTTCAAAACCAGGAGCACCTGCCAACCTAAAACAAAAACGAGATACTGGTGTTGATGAATATATTCAAGGTTTTGGTGATCAAATTGAATATGATGCAAAAACCGAAACAGCCATACTCACAGGCAAAGCCCAAATGAATCAATTAATTGGCACCAGAATAGCGGATGATATTCATGGCGATAAAATTCACTATGACGGCGTTAGTGAAAAATATCATGCCATCTCCACTGAAGCAGTAAAGTCTATGCTGTCACCACGCAGAAAAGACAATCAAGGAAATACTCAACGATGACATCTACCTTATCAGCATCAGGCCTCCAAAAACGCTACGGCACACGCACCGTTGTTAAAAATGTAGGGTTAGAGGTTAAGAGTGGCGAAGTGGTTGGTTTGCTAGGCCCTAACGGCGCTGGCAAAACCACCTCTTTTTATATGATTGTTGGTTTAGTACCTCTTGATGGTGGTGAAATTAATTTAAATGGCCAAGAAATTAGCCATCTCCCGATTCATGAAAGAGCCAAACTTGGCTTATCTTATTTACCTCAAGAAGCTTCTGTTTTTAGAAAACTCAATGTTGAAGAAAATATTCAAGCAGTTTTGGAATTACAAGAAGTCGATGGTCAAGCTCTTTCAAAACAAGAAATTCAGAACCGCTTAGAACAGCTACTACAAGAATTACAAATCGGGCACTTGAGAAAAAATCCAGCCATGTCATTATCTGGTGGAGAAAGACGACGCGTTGAAATTGCTAGAGCCCTAGCATCACAACCTAAATTTATTTTGCTAGATGAGCCATTTGCTGGGGTAGACCCAATTGCTGTTGGTGAAATTCAGAGAATTGTTAGATTTTTGAAAGATCGTCAAATCGGCGTTTTAATTACTGATCATAATGTTCGTGAAACATTGGGCATTTGTGATCACGCCTACATCATTAGCGATGGAACCGTGCTAGCTGCTGGTGAACCTGAAAGCATTATTGATAACGAGGCGGTTAGAAAAGTTTACCTTGGCGAAAACTTCAAGATGTAACTTTAAAAATATTTAAGCAATTTTCATACCAATCCTTTCGTTGTCGAGGCTAAAATGACTTAACAATGAAAGCAAGTCTCAACCTAAGGTTTTCACAGAACCTAGCTCTTACACCGCAACTACAGCAGTCGATTAAGCTTCTGCAGCTATCAGCCCTTGAGCTAGAGCAAGAACTCATTCAAGCCGCAGAAACAAACCCCCTCATTGAATATGAGCCCCCAATGGATCGGGCTGCTACCGAACCAATCATTCAACTGTCTCACCGCAGCACCAATTCAATCAAGAGCAATTCGGATTGGGATGAAGATGACGACCGATTTACGAGGCTATCAGCGCCACAAAGCCTCCTAGATCATCTCATCGACCAAATCAGGGTCATGCGTTTATCCAACGTAGAAAAGAGCTTGGTAGGCCTTTTAGCGGGTAATTTGGATGAGAAAGGCCTCCTACCAATAACGCTAGATGAATTGGCCGAAGAAATCTCTGATGAGATTGATCCAGAAGATGGCTCTCCAAAAGAACAATTAACTAGAGCGCTTGCTAGACTGCAACACCTAGAGCCTCCCGGCGTTGGCGCGAGAGACCTCGGCGAATGCCTCAAGCTTCAACTAGAGGCCCTACCTGAAAAAGATAAATTAGAGAAGGTTTGGGCGCATGCCCACAAAATATGTAGTGACCATATTGATTTATTAGCTAGCAGGGACTGGATTCGACTTAAAAAAATATTAAAAGCTTCAGATGCTGAGCTCAATGCAGCAGTGGTAGCCATTAAAAATTTAAAACATAACCCCGCTGCAGAGTTTGAACAAGGCACAGAGACCACCCTCATCCCCGATGTGATCGTCAAAAAAACTACTCACGGATGGCAAGTCATACCCAACCCCGATGCACAACCCAAAATTAGCATCCATGAGGAGTATGCAAAGGTTATTAAAAATAATAAAAATAGAGAAGGTGGCGATAACCTAGCCCAAAAACTACAAGAGGCTAGATGGCTTGTTAAAAATGTGCTACAAAGAAGCGAAACCATATTAAAAGTAGCTAAAGCTATCGTGGATAGACAACAAAATTTCTTCAATCATGGTGAAATCGCCATGAGGCCGTTGGTTTTACGAGAAATTGCAGATACCTTGAATCTGCATGAATCCACTATTTCAAGAGTCACCACTCAAAAATATATGGCCACACCCTTAGGTACTTATGAATTTAAGTATTTCTTTGGCAGCCAAGTCAGTACAGATACAGGCGGATCAGTCTCATCAACAGCCATCAGAGCGGTCATAAAACAATTAGTTGACGAAGAAGATGCCAACAAACCTCTCTCAGACACACAGATCGTCGATTTACTTGCGACCAAAGGGTTTGTAATTGCCAGAAGAACAATTGCTAAATACAGGGAATCTCTACGCATCCCTGCAGTTCATTTGCGTAGAAAATAATATTGGAGCAAAGCATGAATCTAAAAATTAGCAGCCATCACGTAGAAATAACCCCCGCTATGCGCTCACATTTGGAAAATAAGCTGTCGCGCATTTCGCTCCATTTCGACCAAGTAATTTCAGTTTCGGTCATTCTGTCAATTAATAATGAAAAAGAGAAGGATCTTCACAATCACGCTGAAATCACCCTACATCTAAAGGGGAAAGATCTTTTTGCAGAGGCCCACCATGGTGATATGTACCATGCGATGGACATGGTAGTAGACAAATTAGACAGGCAAGTTCTGAAACATAAGGAAAAAGTTCAAGCCCATCATCATCAAACTCTTAAAAACACTTGATTAAATTGGTCAAGGCACTCTTATAATGCACTGCACACATGAATGCCTTGACCCAACTAATTACCCCCAACAATATCGTTTTAGATATTGACGTATCTTCACAAGAAGAACTTTTTCAATTTGCGGGTAAATTATTTGAGGGTCTTTACGGGCTTTCACCGGAACTAGTGCGCTCGTGCCTTCAAGATAGAGAGAATTTAGGTTCAACGGGCCTTGGCAATGGTATTGCCATCCCCCACGGCCGCGTCAAGAATCTATCTGAAGCTCACTTGGGATTTATTCGTTTAAAAAATGGCATTGATTTCAAATCTCCTGACGGCATTCCCGTCAGAGTGTTGGTTTTAATGCTAGTTCCAGAACAAGCCACGCAAAGTCATCTTGAAATATTGTCACAAGTAGCTCAGGTTCTATCTGATGCACACGCAAAAGAGTTACTATTTACGGAAACCAAACTAGAGAATATCCATCAATTGCTGACAGCCTGGAAAAAATAATATGACCCAGCCTCTAAATTTAGCGGGTGTAACAGCCCAATCGTTATTTGACGATAACTCATCTGAATTGAAGTTAAGTTGGATTGCGGGGCTAGAGGGTGCTGATAAAAATTTTGATCCTGAAGCAGTTAAGCTTGCCTCATCATCTTCTGACTTAGTAGGCCACTTAAATTTAATTCACCCAGACAGAATGCAAGTTTTCGGCATTCCAGAAGTGAACTATTACGAGAAATTAGATCCTGAGAATAGAAAACGTCAGCTAGCGGGGCTCATCTCCCTAAAACCACCCTGTCTCATCGTAGCCGATGGTTGCGACCCGCACGATGACATTATTCTTTACTGTCAAAGATCTTCCACACCTTTATTTAAATCAGCCATCTCAGCAGCAACGGTTATTGACCACCTGCGCTCTTATCTAACAAAAATAGGTGCGCCACGCTTAACCATGCATGGCGTATTTATGGATATTTTAGGTATGGGGGTTTTGATTACTGGTGACTCAGGACTAGGTAAAAGTGAATTAGGCTTAGAACTTATCTCTAGAGGTCATGGTTTAGTGGCTGATGATGCCGTCGACTTTGCACGCTTAGGGCCTGATTACATTGAAGGTCGCTGCCCGCCCATACTAAGAGATTTGCTTGAAGTACGTGGCCTAGGTCTATTAGATATTCGAACTATTTTTGGCGAAACTGCTGTTCGTAGACGCATGAAATTAAGACTCATCGTTCAACTGGTTCGTAGAACTGATGGTGAGTTTGAGCGCCTACCAATCGAAGGCCAATCTATCGACGTTTTAGGCATTCCGATTAGAAGTGTAAAGATTCAAGTTGCGGCTGGCCGAAACTTAGCGGTTCTAGTAGAAGCTGCGGTACGCAATACTATTTTGCAGTTGCGCGGCATTGATACTCTTAAAGAGTTCATGGAGCGCCAAAGAAAGTTAATGAGCGCTGACGAACCTAATAAAAATCAAGGTCGCCTAATCTAATCATGCGCATTTTTATCATTACTGGCATTTCTGGCTCAGGAAAATCAGTTGCGCTTAATGCACTAGAAGACGCTGGATATGATTGTGTTGATAATTTACCCGTCAGCTTCATTCATGATCTAGCCGAATCATTAAGTAAACAAGGCCGTGAAAAATTAGCAATTGCGGTTGATGCCAGACGCGGTCACTCTATTAAAGAGCTACCTGATGTCATTGATAAGCTCAATAGAAATCATGACGTACGCATTTTGTTTTTAAATGCCAACACAGAAACTTTAGTGCAGCGCTATTCGGAAACAAGAAGACGGCATCCACTTTCCCAATCTAACGATACGCGTACACCGCAAGTAGCCTTGATTGATGCCATCGAAAAAGAGCGCGAGCTTTTATCAGAATTGGCAGAGACCGCTCACAACATCGACACAAGCCATATCAAAGCGCACACACTCAGATCTTGGATACAAGATCTATTAAAAGATGAGCGACCTGGCCTCACGATTCTATTTGAATCATTTGGTTTTAAACATGGCGTTCCCCGCGATGCTGATTTAGTCTTTGATGTGCGATGCCTGCCTAATCCACACTATGATCCTCAACTACGCCCACTCACTGGAAATGATCCAGAAGTCGCCAATTTTCTGAGGGAGCATTCGGATGTTCAGGCCATGGGTGATGATATTCGCCGCTTTATAGAAACATGGTTGCCCAAGTATCAAGCAGATAGAAGAAGCTACTTAACAATTGCGATTGGTTGCACAGGCGGTCAACACAGATCTGTTTATTTATCGAATTGTCTTTTTGATTATTTTGAAAAACGCGTACAAACAAGTGGGGGTGGTGAATTACATCTACTTAAACGCCATCGCGAACTTGAATCAAATTCAACAAAATAGTTCTAACTGGCTTAGGCACACCTAAAGCTAAAGCATCTTCAAAAACAAACCATTGTTGATTAGGTTCTATAACAACCTTCTGCTTATTTAAATCGAGCATCATGGGCTGAATGGTTAAGCGTCTATGCGTTAGAACATGGCTAACCTTCTGCATCGGCTGGCCCTTCTTAGTCAAGACATCATTAAATTTTTCAGGGAAAGACCACATCCCTGCCCAAATTCCTTGATTCGGTCTCTTCTCTAGCAAAATTTTATTTTGCTGAATGGCAATCCACCAGTTCATATCAAGACGAATGACCTTAACTTTTTTTACCTTTAATGGAATTTGCTCAATCTTGCCAAGTGCTTTGGCTACACAGTCTTTATTAAAAGGACATTTTGGACTTTTCTCACTTAAACAAAGAGGCCCATACTGCGTACAAAATGTCGCCCCAAAATCCATAAGGCCTTGCGTATAAGCAACTAAATCATCCGGCTTTTTAGGCAATAAAGTTTCAGCGTGCGCCCATAATTTTTTTGTTTCTGCCGACTTACTTAAATCTGCCTCAACACCCCAAACTCTCGCCAAAACTCTTTTAACATTTCCATCAAGAATTGCAGCACGTTGCCCATAAGCAAAAACAGCAATTGCAGCAGCTGTAGATCGACCAATTCCTGGTAACTTTTCCAAAGCCACTGGATCACTTGGAAAAGTGCCATCATGCTCACTCATGACAACTCTCGCGCACTTATGAAGATTTCTAGCTCTCGTGTAGTAACCCATGCCACTCCACTCCGAGAGAACATCATCAACTGTAGCCATAGCTAATGAGCGCAAATCAGGAAAGCGTTTCAAAAATTCCTGGTATCTAATGAGGACTGTACTAACTTGAGTTTGCTGCAACATAATCTCAGACAACCAAACACGATAAGCAGTTCGATTGATTTGCCAAGGCAGATGATGCCGCCCATCTTTCTTCTGCCAAGCAATTAAGTATTTGGCAAAATTTTTATCCAATGCATTTGTTTTTATTTCTTTTGGCATGTTGAGCAGAAATAAGTAGATCTCTGTCCTTGAACAATTTGCTTAATCGGCGCTTTACAAACAACGCAAGGCAAACCAGCTCGACCATAAACTTTTGTTTGCAACATAAAGTGGCCTGGCTCACCATCGCTATTAACAAAATCTTTCAAACTGCTACCGCCTGCCTTAATCGCTTTATTTAATATCTTCCGAACAGAAGCAGCTAACATTTCAGCGCGCGACGACGACAACCGACCTGTTGCCA
>Ga0228702_1000180_pt1 | contig 54357 bp, 45 predicted proteins | sample McNCre217_Aug_MG_2_FD_178018 | JGI IMG/M metagenome (GOLD analysis project Ga0228702, IMG submission 178018) | Freshwater microbial communities from McNutts Creek, Athens, Georgia, United States - 20-17_Aug_MG | ecosystem: Environmental > Aquatic > Freshwater > Creek | place: USA: Georgia... | reverse complement strand
GCCGTCTCCATCGCTTTGACTTGTGTGCTCGTCAACGCAGCCAATTGGGCCGTGCCCAACTTCTCAGCTTGCGTGGTCGTCAACGCCACCACTTGCGCCGTCGTCAACGCACGCACCTGTGCTGTCGTCAGACTCGATGCTTGTGCTGTGTCCAACGCCGCCACCTGTGCCGTCGTCATCGCAGCCACGCCGGCTGTGCTGATGGCTTGCACTTGTGCTGAACTCAATCCAGCCAAATCGCCCGCGTCCAACGCCGCCACTTGCACACCACTCAAGGTGTTCAATTGCGCCGTGGTCAACTTCGCGGTTTGATCTGCCGTCAAGGCCTTCACTTGCGCTGTGTTCAGTGCTTTGACCTGGGCGGTTGTTAGTTTGTCAATTTGAGCCGTCGTCAACGCCGCCACTTGGGCTGTGCTCAACTGCGCCACGGCGGCTGTGCTGAGCGACTGCAATTGCGTCGACGTCATCACCGCCAAGTCGCCCACTTCAATACCTTGGGCTTGTGTGGCCGACATGGCCGCCACTTGGGCATCTGTCAATGTGGACACTTGCAAGGTGCTCAAGCTTGCCACTTGGGCGCTGTCTAAACCAGTGATAGCAGCCGTCGTGATGGCGCGCAACTGATCCGTGCTCAGCTTGGCCAAATCAGCCGTCTCCATCGCTTTGACTTGTGTGCTCGTCAACGCAGCCAATTGGGCCGTGCCCAACTTCTCAGCTTGCGTGGTCGTCAACGCCACCACTTGCGCCGTCGTCAACGCACGCACCTGTGCTGTCGTCAGACTCGATGCTTGTGCTGTGTCCAACGCCGCCACCTGTGCCGTCGTCATCGCAGCCACGCCGGCTGTGCTGATGGCTTGCACTTGTGCTGAACTCAATCCAGCCAAATCGCCCGCGTCCAACGCCGCCACTTGCACACCACTCAAGGTGTTCAATTGCGCCGTGGTCAACTTCGCGGTTTGATCTGCCGTCAAGGCCTTCACTTGCGCTGTACTCAGCGCTTTAACTTGTGCTGTCGTCAGCTTGTCAATTTGGGCTGTCGTCAACGCTGCCACTTGGGCTGTGCTCAACTGCGCCACCGCCGCCGCACTGATAGATTGCAGCTGACTTGATGTCATCACCACTAAATCGGCAGTCGCCAAAGATTTGGCTTGTGCACCAGTCAAAACAGACAATTGGTCTGTGGTGAGCTTGGTCGTTTGTGCGGTTGTCAACACGGACAACTGCGCACTGCCGAGCGAACCGATTTGCGCGGTGGTGAGCTTATCGATCTGGTCTGTGCTCAGATTAGCGACTTGTGCAGTTGACAGCGCTTTAACACCCGTCAAAGAGATCGCTTGAATTTGTGTGGACGAAAACTTGGCCAAGTCTTCAGTTTGCAAGGCATTGACTTGAGCGGTGGTGAGCGCTCCAACTTGCGCAGCCGTTAACTTCTCGGCTTGTGTGGTGGTCAACGCGACCACTTGGTCTGTGGTCAAACCAGCGATCTGAGCCGTGGTCAATGCTTGAACCAAGGTGGTGCTAAGTGAAGCAATTTGCCCTGTGGTCAAACCTGCCACTGTGCTCGCTTTCAGCGATTGCAACTGGTCTGTGGAGAGCTGCGCTAGATCGACCGTATCAACTGTTTTGATTTGGGTATTTGTAAGAACCGCGAGCTGCGTTGCAGCCATGCTTTTGAACTGCGAGCTGGTCAGCGCAGTCATTTGATCGGTCGTCAAGCCTGATACACCCGCGGTGGACATGGCTTGAATTTGATCGGTACCCATGCTTGCGACATCTAGGGTGTCAAGCGCCTTCACTTGCGCTGAACTTAAGGCATTGACTTGTGAAGTGGTCAGTGACTTCACTTGAGCCGACGTCAGTGCGGTTGCTTGCGTCGATGTCAACGCACGAATCTGCGTCGTGCTAAGCGAGCGAAGCTGATCTGAGCTCAACGCTTGCACATCAGCATCTTCCATGCCTGCGATTTGCTTAGCAGACAGGACCGCCAGCTGCGCTGTGCCAACCGCTGCAATTTGAGAGGTGATCAATCCAAAAATTTGATCGACCGACATGGCCTGAATGGCGCTGGTCGAGACCGCTTGAATTTGCGCTGTGGTGAGCGCTTGCACCTGTTGGGTGGTCAACCCAGTGATTTGCGTATCTTTGATAGCCGAGATTTGATTGGTATTGAGGCTCGCGATATTGGCAGTAGAAATCGACTTCAGTTGGCTGGCTTGTAAAGCCCCTAATTGAACATTGGACAACGCGCTGAATTGCGCTGTCGACAACGTACTCAAACTGGTACTGCTGAGCGCAGGAACCTGCGCTGTCGAAAAACCGGCAAAAGCAGCAGGATCGAGTGCAGCGACTTGTGTAGTTGTCAAAGAACCGACTTGTCTGACGGTCAGCGCAGCAATGTCGGCAGAGGTATACCCAGAGACATCTGAGCCCGAAGAATAGGCGGTACTTCCATAGCTGGAAGGGGCTAAATTGAGATTAAGTGAAATCGAAGCCATGATCTATCCTTTGATATCGCGCTTTTGTAAAAACCTACTTGCACACGCAAGAGAAGCATTCGCAAAAACTATGCCGGTATCTATAGATCGGATCGACTCTTAAAGACTTGAGTATTTTTTAGAGAAATTTATTGAAATAAAAATTAAATAATAAGAATTAAAAAAGGGCAAGCCTAAAATAGCTTGCCCTTTTAAAGAAGTAACTATCCACTAATTATTTGAGCAAACTCAGCACGCTTTGCGCGGATTGATTCGCCTGAGCCAACATCGCTGTGGCTGCTTGTTGAATAATTTGCGACTTGGCCAGGTTTGTCGTTTCTGTCGCGTAGTCTGTATCTAAGATACGGCTGCGTGACTCAGACATGTTTTGAGTAGATTCATTCAAATTACTCACCACAGCGTCCAAACGGTTCAAGAAAGCACCGGTTTTCGCTTGGTTGGCACCCACTTGCTGGATCGCAGCATCGATAACTAACAAAGCAGAAGTTGAGCCAGCCACAGTGGAGATATCAAGGTCGGCCACTTTGGCGCCGTCGTTGGCACCACCGAATGTGCCTTCGCTAAAACCAAGTGCTTTGAAGTTGGATGTGTCACCTTCGCTGCCGCTGTTCAATGTGAACGCTTTGTCTGACGAGAGAGTCACACCTGCATAGTAAGCCGTTGGAGCGCCACCGGCACTGGTCGACGAACCCACAGTCATGCCTGCCAAACCGAGACCTGCAGCACCAGCAGCACCGGCATCAGTACCAATTGAAATATTGCGACCATCTGCAGCAACCAACTGAATGCCATCGCCATACGCAGAAGCAACAACACCTGTTTCACCAGAATGTGAGTTGAAAATCTGCAACACGTCTTCACGGGTTGAGCTCGTGCCCAACGTGGTTGTGATGTCAATTCCGTTCAAGGTAATTTGGCTGATGGCAGCAGCCGTGAAGCCCGTACCTTTGAGAGAGTTAGCGTTAGCAGTTGCCTTCACACCCGTGACATCTGAAGCCTTGTTGATGGCAGCAGCAATCGCGATAGCGCTGGCGGCTTTTGTAGAACCCGTGTTCTCAGTCGATGCATCGTCATCTGCACCTTGAGCTGCAGTAATTCCCACACCATTGATGACCAAGGTATTGCCATTGAGAACACCTGCGGCACCAGCAGTAGCCGGCGCCAACGCAGAAGCACTGCGTGTTGTGGTAGCGGCTTGTGCAACTCCAGAGTCGTAGGTACCAAATCGGATACCAGAACGCAGTTCGCTGCTTTGCGAAGTAGCAACTGTACTACCCACAGTAATCGAAGAACCGTCTTTAGTGCTGAGTTGGTAAGAACCCACATAGGTACCGGCAGCAGCCATACCCATTTGACTCAATGTGGCTGTTGTCGTTGTGCCGGCAGCCAACACAATGTTTCGTCCATCTGCAGCAATCAACGAGATGCCTTGGTTATCATCATGTGTGTTAATCGCTGTCACACCTGTGCGGTTAGCAATGTCATTGATCGCTTGCACCACTGCGCTACGGTCAATTTCTTTATTGCCAGACATATAGAAACCAGCTGTATCAAAACCATTAATCTTGACCATACCTGGATCAGCAGCAACTGCCGCAGTAGCCACGGAACCTGCAACATCAGTTTTACCAACAACAGCAAATACACCACTCCGGGCAGAGACTGCATTGATTGCAGCAGCCTTGGCAATCGCACTAGAGGCTTTATCAGCAGAGGAAATATTGTCTGAACCAGCGAGAGAGGCGCCCACTGAAACACCGTTCAGCGTAAGAGATCCGTCTGTCAACGCAGCGTTCGTATTACCAGTGATCAAGCCGCCAGAAGAGCTAACGGTACTCAATGTACCAAGGCCCAAGTCTTTTGTTTGGACCGAATCAAAACCGATGCTCATCATGTCACCAGCTTTTACGCCAGTTTGCAGCTTGATGTCACCTGCTTTGCCATCCAACAATTTGATGCCGTTGTGATTAGTGCTGAGTGCAACTTCCTGCACTTGCGCCTTCAATTGAACCACTTCATCTTGCAAAGATTGACGGTCAGAAGCAGACATACCACCGTTGGCAGACTGAATTGACAGTTCACGCATGCGTTGCAACATGTTGGTCACTTGACCCATGGCGCCTTCAGCGGTTTGCAACATGGACGTGCCGTCATTCGCGTTGCGAATGGCCATGCCGTAGCCACGAATTTGGGAAGTCATGCGATTGGTGATGGCCAAACCAGCGGCATCATCTTTTGCACTGTTGATACGCAAACCAGTGGACAGACGTTCCATAGATGTTTGCAACGTCTTGTTCACATTGCTCAGCGAGCCTTGTGCTGCAAGAGCTTTTACGTTGGTGTTGATCACTGACATGATGTTTCTCCTAAAAAGTCATCACTGAGGGTTATTGCCAAAGAAACACGAATTTGTTTCCCTGATGGCTGGTGAATCGTCACTCTCAGAAATTACTTGAGCGATTTCTAAAAAATTAACTTAGTTTGTTATGCAACAAACCCTTGAACGCCTCAATGTTGTGATCAATACGAACAACAACTTCATTAGGTAACTGGCGAACCACTTCACCCGTGTCAGCGTTCTTGACAGTGACGACTGGGCCACCGACAGCTTCATCGACATGGAAATTCAAATTACGACCACCGTCACGCATGGCTGTGTTTAATTTCTCAATAGACTCCATGAGCTTTTCTTTCAAAGCCTGTGTATCTACTTTGATGTCAACTGGTTTTGGAGCTTGCACTTTAGGCGCATCGGCAGGCACTGGTACCGCAGCACTTGCCACTGGCGCAGATGTCTGCGTGCGCGACGGCACTGGGTTACCGTTAGTTAATTCAGAAAGCATATGGACCATCCTTTCGCACCAACCATAAGGGCTGGGTTATCTTGTCCATCTATTTCGGCAGTAGCGTAAACAACTTTAGCCATTGCACGAAATAAATCGCACAATGGCAGCAAAGTAACTAAATAGAATTCTATAAATTAACCAGATTTACCCGTAAGGTTAGCCATCATTCCATCAAAGGTAGATTTCAAACTAGTCTTTTGAGTGTTAATACCACCCACCAAACTATCCATGGCTGAAAACTGCTTTTGGTAGCGAGTTAGTAAAGCATTCATGCGCGTCTGCAATTTGGTCAAGTCATCTTTATATTTGGTATTTTGTGTGGTTGCCGAATCACTTTGTGATTGCAATATGCCAGTTTTACCCACCAATTGAGATATTTTTTTGACAGCATCTCCCGCCACGCCTGCCGGTGCTGAACTGTAAACAGATAAACCGTTTTTATTACCTGTGAATGTCTTCACTACATCAGAGTAGTTGCTGGCTAAGACTGTGTCGAGCTTTGCGGAGTCAAGTGACATCACGCCTTGCATGTCCACACTCAATCCAATTTGCCAAAGTGCCCCGACAGATGTGCCAGGCGTAGAAGATTGACCCATGATCATCTGACGCAACTGCTGCTTGACAGAACGCACCGAAGAATCACCTACCAATGTGGCACCGTAAGTGTCCAATGTTGATTTGGGATCAGACACTGCGGTAAAAATTGTTTGCGCGTCGTTGTACGCAGTCACTAAAGCGGCCAGCTTGTCTTTGATGCCTGTGTTATCGCGCGTGACATCAATGGTAGCTGGGTTGGCACTGAGTGCTTTTAGGCCAAGCGTTAAACCAGGGACAACATCGACAATTGTGTTGTCGGTTCTGGTGTATGTGATGCCATCCACCTTGAGCAGTGAATCAGAGGCTACTTGATTTGCTGCATTGCCGTTCGTAAAACTAAGTCCAGGCGATCCAGACCCAGTCAAATAATTTGGAGTCAAGGAGAACGCGCCTGCTGAGCCCATCGCTCCAGAAAGCACAATTTGGTATGGGTTTGCTGAACCATCGCCTGTATTAACGACCTTCGCAGTGACACCAGTCTTGGCGTCGTTGATAGCAGTGACAATGTCTTGTGGCGTATCTTTGCCGGCAGCGATCTGAATGGTTGTTGCCACCGGCGAGGGACTACCAACATTCAGGCTCAAACTCATTGCAAGGCCACCGTTCACTGAAGCAGTGTCCGAGGCAAGACCATCACTCACCGTACGTTGCGCTTTAGCTAAACGTAATACTTCTATCTGATGAGAGCCTGCACTGCCTGTTGCACTCGTCGCGACGGTAAATGCGGCAGAGTCACTGTTCGCAACACCAAGTGCATTGAAATTGTTTTGGTCCTTGAGAGCGGTCAGGGCAGTTTGAACACCAGTCAATACAAATGACATCGCTGCGTAACCGGAAATACGCGACTCATTCTTAGTGATCTTTGCGTTGATCGCATTTTCTTTCGGAACCCTCTCAGCGTCTACAAGGTTTTGCGCAAGGGATGAGACATCAACCCCAGAACCAGCACCTAAAGAGGTAATTAATTTCTGAGCATTGGCTTTGTTGGCCTTCGCAACAGCGGCGGGTGAGCTCGCCAATGCGGAAGTGGTTGCCGAACTCAATGAGGTTGATGAAGTGGTAGCGGTTGTGGCCATAAGAAACCCATTACGTTAGGCAGATCGGCATGATCAGACAAAGCTTGAACGAGATCAATTTAAAAATTTGAATAGACTCAATTGAGATATCTTGGCGAAACTGCTCTGTGCGGCTTCTAGCGCCAATTGATCTTTGTTCATTTTCGTAATGGCTGTTGTGTAGTCCAAATCTTCTACATCAGAACGCGTTGTTTTAAGTTGCAAGACAACTTGATCCAACACTGTATTTTGCATATCAACAACCGTCAGGTCTGCGCCAACTTGACCCAGACCTTCACTGATGCCATTTTGAAGGGTATCGATTTCTGAAATGCCGCGTTGCATATTGGGCTGGTCACCCGCCTTCACCGCTGCAACTAAATCATCAAGTGACTGAAAAAAGTCAACGCCAAATTTTCCGCCTTTGCCATCGTCGCGAACAATGCGTGTATAGATGTCAGAACCAGGCATATTTAAATTCATACGTCGGCTATCCCCAACGTTTACCTTCATACGAGCTTGATCTCCTTGATACAAGACATGACCCGTAGCATCTTTGCTGAATGCGGGTACACCAGTTCGACTGCCTGAGAACAAATAATTGCCATTGCTGTCTTGACTGTTTGCCAAACTGAGTACTTGATCTTTCAGGTTACTCAGTTCAAGTGCAACACTTTGGCGGTCTTGCGCGCTCAAAGTATCGTTCGCCGCTTGTACAGATAACTCTTTGATACGAAACATTACATCGCTAGTGTTTTTTAATGCTGTTTCTTCAGCGGTTAAGCGAATATTGACGGATTTCAGTGTGTCTTGATAACCCGTTTGACGACCTAACTCTGACTCTAACCGTGTCACCAAAGCTGCCTTATCTGGTGCATCGCTAGGCTTGATAATTTGCTTGCCCGCAGAAAGTTGTTCTTGCGTTTTTGCAAGTTCACCTTGGACATTGCCTAATTGTGTAGTGGCACGGTCAAAGTAGAGGCCTGTTGAGATTTTCATACTTATTTACCTCTTTCAGCGAATTTGGACAATGGCATCAAAAAGCTGCCCAGATGTTTGCATGACCTTAGCGCAAGCCTGATAGGCTTGTTGGTACCTGATCAATGCAGCGGCTTCATCGTCTAAGTTGACGCCAGATACTTTGTCACGCGCTGCGATGGCCTGATCATTCACCACGGTCAACGCCTGCTGCGTGATGGTGGATTGCTGAGCCAAGTTACCAACGCTATTAATCTGGTCGATATAGGTATTGGCAATGGTTTTGCCATTAGTCACAGGCTTTTTGTTAAGGTCGACCATGTCAAGCATGTTGACGTTGTTGCCCAATCCGTCATAGTTGCCATCAATTTTGTAGCTATCTCCCACGGATGGCGCATGGCTGAGCTTTATTTGCAAACCTTCAAAATCAATGACGGGTTCAAGCGCGGTGGGATCGTACTGTCGATCAGCTAATTCCGTCCCTGTTTTCGTGTCGATGATGCTGTAACGATTGGCCGCTGTAAATTTGATGCTCAACGACTGGGTACGCAAACTGTCACGCACGTTATCGGGTACACCCTCGAACCCTACTGCTACATTGGCAGCCCCCTTGCCTGTCACGAACAAAAGCAAATCATCAGGGCACCCGTTTTGAACATAGGCACCCGTGCGCAAACCAATTTTTGTCAAGTCTGATGGATCTCCATTTGCACCAAATGACATGCGAATGTCAGAAACAAAATCTGGGTTGAGCTGCTTAAGCTTCAAACGATCTGTGACATCAAAGTCTGCCGGTACCAAACCCAAGGCATTAGGCACATATTTTCCTTGTGCGTCCTTGCCTGGACCAATGGAAATTTTCAAACTTCCCTTCAAATCAGTAGTGCTGAGTTGCAAGTCGCCGTACAAGTCCAAAGAGGCAACAACACCAGTTTCATGACTGTGCGCGCTGATCCGTGTTGCCAAATCTGATAACGACTTCATAGTCGTTTGTGGCTCCAAGGTATTTCCACCGGATTTGATTGTGAATTGATTGGCAATGTCAGCATCCGTCATGCTCGCATCTAAGGGTGTAATGACCAAACGCGTGGACCCGTTTGTATCTATGAGCGAAGCCTTATAACCTGCCTTAAAAATTGGTTCTGCATTTAACTTATCTGCTAAAGCTTGCGGATCGTTATCCGATACAGATATACCGGCACCATAGTCAACAGAATATCCAGCCAAGTTAAAACCAGGCAAGTCGTATGCACTCTCGCTCAAGTTAACGCCATTGATTTGCAATGGCTTCTTCAAATCTACCTCAGTCGCTGCTACACGCATATCACGCAGAACTTGAACCATGCGCACTTGGCCGCCATATGAAGTTGGCTGAATATCTAAAACGTTTCCATCTAATGTTGGATTAACAGTGATGGGGCTGCCTAGTGGATCGGAAATAACCAATTCACCATTCGCTTCAATACTAGCCTGAACACCGGCGATGGAGGAATTGATACGATCCACTAACTCATTGGCCGTCTTATAGCCTGTGATAGTTTGACCGTTTAACTTCAACTCTTTGGACAAGTTAAGTTGAGCCACAGGGATTCGGATTTCTGAAAATGCCTCTGCACGTACATGCGTTTTTGACACATTGCTATTGTCAATAGTCACTGCTCCACCGCTAGCACCACTCGTCACATCCCTCGGTATGAATTTAAATCCATTCAACTCTCGGCCTTGGGCGTCCGCAACCACAATATTGGCTCCAACGATATTGACTGATAACGCAGAACCTCCGTCGATTTGTCGCAGTGCTTCTTGGAGTTTGCTCGCAATATCTGCTGCGCTTGGAACAGCGCCACCGGCATTGGCGATGTCGAAATTGAAGGGGACACCACCAACCGTTGCCTGAAATTGAGAAAATCCGTTAGTAGGCCCAATACCAGAATTCAAATTAGAAATCGTAACTTTTGAGCTGCCATTGATCCAATTGGCGACTTGATCAGCAGCAGCAGTCACGCTTATCGCACCGACAGAGGCTCCATCAGCTGCACTTAACGGCGACAACGATACAGCGCTGATATCTCTTCCTTTTGAATCCGTGATTTGCAAATCTGCGCCACTGTTGATCGTGATAGCCAAGAGACCTTTTGATTGCAAACTTGTATTTAAGGATGCAGCCAAATCAGACAAATTGCTTGTGTCAGTTTGTGGCACAGTCGCTGTAATTAACTGACCTCCCACAAGTGCCTGAAAGTTAAATTGTGTGGGCACAGCCCCAAGTTTGACGTCGGCAATCGTGATTGCAGCATCTGTTGCTCCTGCAAATTCTTGCAAAGAAACGCCATTCAATGTCACGGCATTTTTTTCTATTTTGAAATCAGACGATGAAATTCGTGCCGTTGCCATTGAAGCAGGCAAAGGAATAGAAGCGCCTGCAACACCATTAACATCAAAGTTCTGACCATACATGACAGATGCTTTGGCACCGTAGAACAAATCAAGTCCACGGTAGGCCTTATCGCCAGTTTGGTTCAAGTAAGCATCGCTGTAATTAGCGTTCGCTGCAAAACCATTTGCAGGTGTAAAAAGCTGATACTTCTCTGTCTCCGTTAAAGCGTGGCCTAAAAGCTGACGACCGTCTCGAGTCAAAACTTGTAGATGCTGACCGGGCTCAGCTTGGTCTAAGTAAAAAGCTGCTTTGACCCCAGCAGAGAGTGAACTAACAGGGGTGTAAACGCGGGCACCATCAACCTTAAAGGTAACAGCAGCTGTCGCATTGGGGTTGTTGACCATTTGTTGGTTGCTGAGTGCAACCGTTGGCGTCTGCCCCTTAAAGGTCACGTTGGCACGCGTAGTCGTGACGTTGGTGTTACCTTCGCTCACGCGGAACTGTGCAGCCGTGGCCACGCGCATGCCGTCGTTCAGTGCCAAACGAATGCCTGCGGCATCCGAGCCAGCAGTAGGGTCAAACTGAAACAAGTCCTGCCCCATTTGTCCATAACCGTCAATGCCGTTCTTTTGAATAGCATTGGTCTCGTTGGCAAACGTGCGTGCTAAAGCGCTCATGTTTTTTTGAGATAGCTCTAACACTTGTGTGATGAAATTTTGATAACCACCAATCAAGCCACCGCTAACACTCGACAATGACTCGGTCTTGCCGTAAGGATCTAACACCAGCTCGACTTTATCTTTCACGGCGCTGTTGATGCCAATGGGACGCGATTTGTTGCCATCCACCACCAAACCTTGTGTCATGGTCGTTCCCAAACTGACGCTCACGGTGCCATTGCTTGTGAAAGTGACTTTGGTACGAACCAAGTCAGCGAGTTGACGTAGGGTCAAATCGCGGCGATCTAATAATTCAGCCGGTTGACTTTCTAAATTAGGAGATTTGGTCAGATTTTGGTTGATCAATGCCAACTGACTGGTAAGGGTGTTGACCCGTGCAGCTGCACTCTCTAAACCTTGACGTGTTTCCGTGGAGATCAAATCCATCTGGGACGACAACTCACCAAAACGCGATGCCACGCCATCTGCACTGCGCATGAAACTGGTACGCAACACACTAGAAGCAGGATCCGCAGACAGCGATCCTGCAGCCGCGAAAAAGGTATCCAACGCAGAGCTCAAACCAATACTTTTATCACCCATGATGTCCATCACGCGTTTGGCGTAATCCACCATCGGCTTTTGACTAGACAAGTCACTCGTGCTGCTACGTAAATTAGATTCAGCAAACTCATCGTATTGGCGTTTGATGGTTTGCAGCATGACGCCAGTACCGACATACATACTGGCCAATTTTTTAGGAGCCGAGTCCGCCAACACCACATCCTGTCGTGAATACCCTTCGGTATTGACGTTGGCGATGTTGTTACTGACCGTGCTCAAGGCACGTTGATAAGCCCCAATTGCACCACTGCTGATGCCAAGCATGTCACTCATTTAATGCCTCCAGAAAAAGGCATCTTGAAGTCTTGCAGACTCTTCATGCGTGCAGGTTTTTCCATGAAGATGCCTTTGGCCAAATCGGCAGCTGTTGGCAATGCCATGGGTTCTTGCTTGGTGTTCAATGGCAAGCCTTTGCCACGTGCTTTGAGTAAAGACTCCGTACTTTGCACGGGTGATTGCTGCTGCCTCACCGCACGTTCCATATAGGCACCCACGCCCAAAGCACCACGCTGAGCCATTTGCAAAGAGACTTCTTTGTCAAACATGCCTTCAAAGGTTTCCATGGCATGGGATTGGTTGTCTTCATCCTTCATGGGCGCATTAGCTTCGCGCATGGACTTCATCATCATTTGAATGAAAAGGCCTTCAAACTGTTGGGCCGATTCTTTCAGCGCCTTGTCTTGGTTTTGCTGAGCCTTGCCACGCAATTCGCCCAGGCCCGAAAAGTCCATGTAGGACTTTGAGGTAGAGGTATCGATGGGATTGCTCATAGCCAAACTCGTTTAGATGATCACCAACTCGGCGCGCAAGCTGCCAGAGCTTTTCAAGGCTTCCAAGATGGCAATCAGTGCAGAGGGCGTAGCACCCACTTGGTTGACTGCATCCACAATTTGACGCAGCTCCACACCCGGCTGGAACAAGAACATGGGCTTGTTGGGCTCAGCCACTTGGATATCTGCGTTTTGCACGGCGGCAGTTTGTCCACCGGCCAAGGCGTTGGGTTGTGAGACTTCGTTGGTGGCAGTGATAGCCACGGAGATGGTGCCGTGCGACACAGCGGCTGCCGTCACACGAACCGAGCGGTTGATGACCACGGTGCCCGTGCGTGAGTTAATGACCACACGTGCAGGCGGCTCACCAGGTGTCACTTCAAGTGCTTCCACCATGCTCATAAAAGCCACGCGTTGATTCAAGTTTTGTGGGGCTCGTACCGATACCGATACACCATCAATGGCTTGTGCCACGTCGCCGCCAAATTTTTTATTGATCGCGTTGACGATAGCCGTTGTGGTGGAGAAATCGTTCTCACGGATGTTGAAGATCACGTTCTCTGAGGTCTCAAACGGTGTATCCACAATGCGCTCCACAATGGCACCGCCAGGAATGCGCGCCGACGTGGGCACGCCAATTTGCACTTTAGAACCAGCGGCACTCGCATCAATGCCTGTGGCTGTCAAAGCACCTTGCGCCAACGCATAAATTTCACCGTCCACACCACGCATCGCGGTCATGATCAGGCTGCCGCCACGCAGGTTGGAGGCCTTGCCAATCGCAGACACATTGATGTCGATGCGTTGACCCGGCTTGGCAAAGCCTGGCAAGTCGGCAGTGACCAACACAGCAGCTGTGTTTTTAATGTCCACACGCGCAGCGGTCGCAGCTTGTTCAAAGTCGGTCAACGGACCGTCAATGCGCACGCCCATTTGGGCCAACATCGCTTTCATGCTCTGGGTGGTGAAAGGCACCGAGGCGTCGTCACCCGTCCCTTGCAAACCGACAACCAGACCATAACCAATCAATTGATTGGGACGTTGGGAAGCCAGCGTTGCCAAATCTTTGACGCGGTCTGCATACGCGCCGCCTGCAGCGAGCGCCAACGCACACACCAACATCAAGCGAGCAGAGTGAAAAAAGCGATTCATGGAATATCTCGTTCGATCAGAAAGGCCAGAACTTGTGCATCAGGGAAGTTCCCCAGCCCGCACGTGTGGCATTGGCCAAGTCACCCGAGCCACGGTAAGCAATTTGGGCATTGGCCAAACGACGTGATTGCACGGTGCTGTTAGGGCCCACGTCTTCAGGACGAATAACGCCTGAGACTTGAATCACTTCGGTACCTTCAGACAGGCCGAGTTTTTTCTCGCCACGCACCATCAAGTTACCGTTGGCCAAAATTTCAACCACCGTCACAGCGACTGAACCAGACAAAGAGGCTTGCTGGTCCGCCTTGCCCGCGCCTTTGCTGCTGTTGTTATTGGCGGTGACATCAATGCCATTCAAGAATGGCGACATGCTTCCAATTTTGGAGTTCAAGCCGGAAGGCAATGAGTTTTTAGACTCACGGCTGACATCGGTGTTTTGTGTGCGTGCGGCTTGTGTGGCTTCATTCAAGAGCACAGTGATGATGTCGCCCACTTGGTAATTGCGGCCCCGGCCAAACCAGGCATCGCTTTGACGGTTGCTGTAAATGCCACCGGTGGCAACTTTTGGCCGGTCTGACGCCAGCGGATAAACCGGTTGAAATTCGGGCGAAGGACGCAAGACCATGTCCACAGGTTCGGTGGCGCAACCTTGCAGCAAATAAACAATGGCGGCGAGAGCAAGAAGACGAAGAGCAATCATGATGAACCTCGTTCAAACGTTTTGGTTCAAGAACTTGAGCATGCCGTCCACGGCCGAGATGGCTTTGGAGTTGATCTCGTAGGCACGTTGGGTTTCGATCATGTTGACCATTTCTTCGACCACGTTCACGTTGGATGCCTCCAACGAGCCCTGCTTCAAGGCACCCGCACCTGTGAGGCCCGGGGTGAGGACTTGCGCCACACCACTGGCCTGTGAGGCTTCGTACAAGTTGTTACCAATGGGTTTCAAGCCGCTTGGATTGACAAAACGGGCAATTTGAATTTGGCCAATGTTTTGCGAACCGCCTCCCGCATCCAGCTCTGCGGACACGGTGCCGTCTTGACCAAAAGTCACGGCGGCTGTGTTGCCTGGAATGGTGATAGCGGGAATCAGCGGAAAACCAGATGCGGTCACAATTTGACCGGTGTTGCTGATTTTGAAGTTACCGTCGCGTGTGTAGGACGTAGTGCCATCTGGCATTTGAATCTGGAACATGCCATTGCCCATGATCGCCAAGTCCAGGGGCGCTTGGGTGTTGACCAAATTGCCCTGCAAGTGCAGTTTTTCAGTGGCATTGATCTTCACACCCGTACCGAGCATCAAGCCGGTAGGAGACAAGGTGTTGTTGGTGGTTTGACCACCGGGTTGCTTGATGTTTTGATAGAGCAAGTCTTCAAACACCGCACGGTCGCGCTTGAAGCCAGTCGTATTCACGTTGGCCAAGTTGTTCGAGATGACGTTCATGCGCGTTTGCTGCGCGTCAAGACCCGTTTTGGCTACCCACAATGATGCGTCCATGGCTTATCGCCCCCTTTAATCTGTCAAATTCAGGCCACCTTCATCATGGAGGCGCCCGACTCGTCGTTGGATTTGCTTTCTTTGATCATGCGAATCTGATGCTCAAACGAGCGACTCTGTTCAATCAGCTTCACCATCGATGCCATTGGATTGACACTACTGCCCTCAAGGGCCTTGGGTGTCAAAGAAACTGGCTCTGGTCCAGATGCAAAGTCCGTGCCAAGTGGTTTTTCGTCAACTCGATACAAGCCGTCTTCACGCTTGATCAGGTTGGTACTGCTGGCGTCGCGCAGCATGAGGGTGGCAATGAGCTGCTCTTGCGGCACGCCTTGTTGAGTGGGGTCAGCGGCAAAGATTTGCCCATTGTTCGTAATATTGACCGTCGATCCCACCGGAATGGTGATGGGGCCACCGTCCTGGCCTTGGACGATATGGCCAGAACCGGTTTCAAGCACGCCGTTGGGGCTGATGCGCAGGTCACCGCGACGGGTAAATGCCAGTGTGCCGTCAGCGCCCGTGACGCCTAAAACGGTTTTATGGTTCATGGACACGTCCAAATCACGCCCAGTCACCATCAAAGGACCTGCGTCCAGGCGCACACGGTCTGTGGTGTAGACACGCGGTTGCAAGCGAGAGTCAAAGCCCTGCCCGACCGCTTGTTGCGGTTGGATCGTGGCCTCGAAGGTTTGCTTGAAACCCACGGTGCTGACGTTGGCGATGTCATTCGACAGCTGCTGTCGAATCACGCGATCTTCGTTGATCGCGGCCATCGCGTTGAAAGATAAGCGGTCCATATCAGGCCCTTAATGCAACGGATTAGTTACGGATCTGAATGATGGTGTTGGTCATCGAGGTGCTGGTTTCCATGGCCTTGGCATTGGCTTGGAAGTTACGCTGCTCGGTGATCAAGTCCACCAATTCTTGGGTCAAGTCCACGTTGGCACGTTCGGTGGCGCCCGAGCGCACCGTGCCGTAACCTGCCGCACCAGCTTCTCCGTACTTCGGAGCACCCGAGTCAGAAGTTTTGTAGTAGTTGGTGTCACCGATCTGGCGCAAACCTGAAGGGTTGGAGAAGTTCACCAACACAACTTTAGCCAGGGACTTTTGAGCACCGTTGGAATAACTGGCTTGCACCAAACCATCGTCTTTGATGGCCAAACCCACCAAGTCACCTTCAGGTGCACCATCTTGCGACTGTGAGAGCACAGAGAACGGTGATGCAAACTGTGTCGATTTGGAGTAGTCGATGTTGATCGTCAAGGCACCTTTACCACTTGGCAGATACACGGTGTCCAACTGTGCGCCTTGTTTGGGTGACACCAAGTTACCAGCGGTGTCGAACGTCAGCTCACCTTTGTCGAAGTAGACAGGAGACCAAGAAGGCAAGGTGTCAAAGCCAGTGGCACTGGAGGTTTCGGCGCCAAATCCGTCAATGTAGACCGTGGCACCTTTGTCGTCGGTGAAGGCCTTAGGTTTGATCCAAGTGGTGGTAGTGCCAAACTTAGCATCCAAACCATCCAGACCCCATTTGGCGTCGCCGGTGACCTTGATATAGGAATCGGTAGAGGCTGTTCCGGTGGTGAATTCCAAGGCATTCTTGGTGCTGTTGTAAGTCACTTTGACACCGTTGACAGACTCAGGGGTTAAGCCGTTTTTGGTCGTGCTTTGCAAATTGTTAATGCCATTTTGCAATGCCTCTGTGAAAGTGCCCAGGGTGTAAGTGTCTTTGGGCGGCACAGTCACCGTACCGGTGATGCCGTTGACCGACACCACAAACTGGTTGTTGGTGCTGTCGACCGAAAAGTTGTTGTCCACGTTGATGGCCATCGCATTGCCTGTGAGCACCGCAGGCTTAGACGCAATGCCACGCAAGGCATCGACGGTAGAGGCCGCCACGGTATAGCTCGCAGGGTCACCTGTCATGCCCAGACCTTTGGTAGTTTGTGTGGCTAAGCTGCCAGGACGGATGCTGGTGATGGCAATGCTGGAGTTGTCGCCGGTCGTTCCCGACTTGAACACAAACGATTGTTTGACGGCGTCGTATTCGACCTTCATGCCATAACGTTGATCGTTCAAGGCGCGGAATGGCGAGGTGGACACCGAGGGTGATAGCGCCAAACCGACTGAGTCGTCGTTGACACCTTGCACGAGAGGATCGGTTAAGCCAATCGAGTCACCCGAGACTGTGACCTTGTTGCTGCCTGTGGGCGTAAACAAGAGCTTCTGCGTCTGGGTATCGTAGGAAACAGAAATCTTTCCTTTGTAATCCGAATTGTCATTCACTTGTTTTTGAACTTCACGCACCAAGTCTTCGGGCTTCATATCGCCTTTGCTGGAGAGATCAATGTTCAATTTCGTCAAGGTCGATTTGTTCGATGCCAAGGTCAATTGCAAAGAAAACGTAGGCACCCCAACGGTGGAGAAGTTGAAAGGTTTTTCGTCGCCGTAGGCACGCTGAATTTCGTTGGTCAGCTCGGCAGCGATTTGTGTACCCGACAATTTTTGATTGGCTGCCGGCACGTTTTTCATTGAGGCGATCAAGCCGTCCAGGCCTACAGACACCCCGTCAGTCGAACCATCAACATTGACGGTAAACAAATTTTTCAATTCATCAATACTGTGCTTGGCTGAGCTGATTTCTGCACCAGCGGCTTTTGCATAAGAACCGATACCAGCAAGTGCATTAGTCGTGATATCGCCATTAGGAATCAGGTTGAACGCAGTACCGACTGTGCTGTAGACCTGTAATTCACTGGTAATTGATGTGGGTGATGACACCATGGGATCTTTGGCAATCACATCCATGCTGGTGCCATTTGAATTCACCACGGCGGTGTAGTTGGCCGAAAACGATTCGTTGGCGTTGAGCTTATCCACAAACCCCTTGATCGTGGTATCGGTGGTGTCACCAGCCACCGTGATATCGGTAGGACTGGCGTGGAACGTTGCCTTGAAGGGGCCTGTACCCATGACATAGCTAGCCACACTGCGTGGATAAGGTGTGTCATTCAATGTCGCAGTCATGCTGGCACTGGAAGAGACGACAACGCCATTGGTCGCTGACAAGCTGTCACTGCCTTGTTTGATGACAAACTCATTTTCAATCGAGGTTGCGCTGACGTTGGGATCTAACGCTGTGATTTTGAGTGTGGGATCTGGGTAACTGGATGCACCGCCCAAAGCGCCAGCCCCCTGGTTTTGCAACGACACGGCACTGATGGTGCGCCCTGCAGCATCCACAATTTTCAAATCACCCGTTGTGTCACCTGCCGCTGCAGTTGTTGTCACTGTCAAGTCAGTGTTGCCATTGTCTTCATTGCGCAAGCGAGTTTGGATCGCAGCTGCAAGATCCGTCATGGTGGCAGTGGTCGGCAAAATATTGGTGAACGACAACACCTTGCCATTCACGGCCATGGAAAAAGTTTTGAAATCGCTCAAAGCGGGTGTGGAGCCGAATTGAACGCCCGTAATCACCGAAGAACTTGGCGCTTGTGCCACATACGATGCGGCAAAGTTGGCGTTCTTATTCAGCGCAGTGGCAATATCCAGCGCTGTGGGAGCTTTGGTGCCATCAGGATCCACACTGACTGAAACGCGTGCTGATGCAGGACCGAACGTCACCGCAAGGCCATCGGTAAGCCCTGGTGTTTTCAAGGAGTAAGTGACGCCGCTACTGCCTTGCTTGCTCAGCAATTCGGTTTTGTTGAGGTTGACGTAATTGCTGAAGTCCACGCCATCGTTGGAACCGGTTCCCAAGCTGGTGGCCAGACCGGCCGTGACCGTGGCAGGTTGCGAGGTACGAACATCGGTCAAGGCATCCAAAGAGAACTTGATTGTTTTCTTTGAAAAACTGCTGTTCAATTCAGCAATTTCAGTGGGTGTCTTGAAGTCGGCTTTGGCTTTTAGTTCGCCATATTTGTTGACATACATCAAGTCGCCGGTGCTGTTGGTGGCCTGTTGCAATGAGGCGTTGACCAGTTTGTCACCGACATACACATAGGTTTGCCATTTGTTATTCGGTGTAGCCTGGCTCGCGTTTTGGGTTTTGACGTAATAGACGGAAGCCAAATAAGAGTTACCACCCGCGTCATACACGGTCAGCGCCGTGCTCTTGTTGTAGGTGGTGGGGTCGTTGCGGTTGAAGTCTTTGGAGATCACCGCTGCATCAGCAGGGAAGTTCAAACCCAATTGCACCTTGCTGGTTTGCATGGCCATGCCGGTGGTTTTTTGCGGAATGGTCAACACGTTCATGTCATCCAAATTCGCTTTGCCGGACGAGTCGACTGACGCCGCCATGAGTTTTTGTCCCGCCTGGTTCACCACGTTGTATTGGTCGTTCATCATGAACACACCGTTGCGGGTGAAGATGTCCTGAAATCCGTCTTGCGATTTCAAGGGGAAGAAACCGTCACCACTGATCGCCAAGTCCAAGGTGTTGGATGAAAATACCAAGTTACCTTGACCGAATTCTTGCGTCACCTTTTTGAGCGCCACACCTTGACCAATCGTGGCCGAAGCTTTTTGCAGCGGTGAGGTCGCAAAAATATCGCCAAAGTCGGTACGGCTACGTTTAAAACCGGTGGTTGACACGTTGGCAATGTTGTTGGAGGTCACGCCCATTTGGGCGGTCGCGGCGTTCAAACCTGTGAGAGCGGTATAGAAGGACATGGTGCTTTAGCTCCTGAGAGAAATTCTTGAATCTGAAATTAATTGATGATGCGTTTCACGCCAGACAGGCTGACTGTTTTGCCGCCTGCAACCTCAAGCAACATCGCGCCATCTGCGGTACCAGCACTGCTGACGCCGGTGACCGTGGCATAGGTATTCACAGTAGGTTTGCTCATCACGCCTTTGCTATTGACGGTCGCTACATAGCGGTAGGTACCGTTGGCAGCAGCGGTGCCGCCATCGTTCATGCCGTCCCATGACAGGGTGACATCGCCAGGTGGCTGAGCGCCCATGATTTGGGTGCGCACCAAAACGCCTTTGTTGTCGAACACTTGCAACTGAATCCCATCGGCACCAGCAGGCACATTGATCGTGCCTTGCGATACAGTGGTGTTGGTCACCTCAACAGGACCATCTGGTACCGCCACTTGTTTGCCCATCAGAGATGCCGCGCCCAACATGCGGTCGTTGCTCATGCTGCTGACCAAACCTTCCATGCTGGTCTTCATGGCCGTTGTGGCTTCGAGTTGAGAGAACTGCGCCAACTGAGCCACAAAGGCTTCGTTCTTCACGGGATCGGTGGGGTCTTGGTTTTTAAGCTGCGTGGTGAACAGCGTCAAAAACTCGGTCTGCCCCATGCTTGTTTTTTGGGGTGTGGCTGCTTTTTGCGCGTTGTACTGCGCCGTGGTCATGATGCCGCTAATAGAAGATGTTGTATCGATCGCCATTGAGGACTCCTAATTAGCTCTTGATCATGTCAAGGGTGCGCGACATCAGCTGACGTGCAGTGTTCACCACTTCGACGTTGTTTTGGTAAGACCGCGAGGCGGCCATCATGTCGACCATCTCGGACATTTCATTCACGTTGGAGTGAAAGACATAACCTTCTTTGTCAGCCAAGGGATTGCCTGGCTCCCAGGTTTTGCGCACGGGTGCGGGGTCGTTGACGATGCGGTCAACTTTGACGCCGCCCACAAATTGCGCGCCTGCGTGGGTCATTTCTTCTTTCATCAAGGCTTTGAACAGCGGGCGCTTGCCGCGGTAAGCCTCTTCTTCAGAACCTGCCACCGAGTTGGCGTTGGCCAAGTTAGAAGCTGTGGTGTTCATGCGGATAGATTGCGCATTGAGCGCGGTACCGGCAATACCAAAGACGTTATCAAGTTGCATGATTCATTACTCCCCGCGCATGGCTTTGCGCAGTCCGCCGATGCGGTTTTCTAAAAATTGCAAGGTGGCTTGGTACTCATTGGCAGCCTTACCGTATTGCGCTTGTTCGACGTTCATTTCGACGGTGTTGCCATCGAATGAGCTGTTAAAAGGTGTGCGAAAACGCATGCCGTTGTCAGGTGCTTCGGTCAGGCCGGCATAGTGCTTTTCGTTGGTGGCGGTCAAATACTCTGTCTTGGCTTCTTTGAGCATGGCCTTGAAGTCAACGTCTTGCGCTTTGTAGTTCGGCGTGTCGGCGTTGGCAATGTTGCGCGCGAGCACTTCCATGCGCTGACCTCGCACGGCGAGCGCACGCTCATGAATTCCGAATGCATTTGAAAAAACGTCCATCGCTTGACTCCGATTAATTGACACCCAACCTCAAGTTATGAGATCTCGTGACGAGAGTTGCAAAAGACGTGCCACCGTAGTTTTGACGCTGAAGCGGCAAAAAGTTGCCGCCGGGTTGCCACATCGGGCGAAACCCTTATTCGACGCGTGTGACAGAAGCTTGGGCGGCGTAAGCGCTCAAGCGTGCGGCTTGCAGGGTTTGTTGACGCTGTGCGACATCCACCCCCAAACGCTCATTCGCGTTTTGATGCAGGCCCGCCAAGATCGAGTTGCGGGTGATCGGCGCACGGGTGTCGCGGTTGACATGCAAATACGCCGCTTGTTGACCTGGAATATTCAGCGCCACATTGGGACGCGTTTCATTGCGCGCTGCGGGAGTGAGCACGGTCAAATACAAATCATCTAAACCGACAGGGCCGTAGTTCTTCAGGCCCGTGTCTTCAAAGTATTTGCCCACCATATCGAGTTGCTGCAACACACTGTGTCCCAGAATCGCTTTGGGGTTGGCGCCAAAACCAGCGCTGGCAGCGCCGCGGTCAGGACCATCACAAAATTGGATGATGCCGTGGCAGCGGTTGTTGGTGGCTTTGGGGTTGAGGCCGTCGCTTTCCATCAAGCTCAACCGTGCAAAGTCGTCTGGCGAGAACCGATGCTGCTGCGAGAGCTGCAAGATCTTGTTCATCACGGCTTGTTTGTCTTGCGCAGGGATGAATCCTTTTTCTACCGCACGGTCAATGGTTTTTTCTAATACAGGGTTGTTGCTGCGATCGACACGCGACAGCAGCTGCACTTGGGCCGTACTCGCCAAAGCCGAAGCAGCACCAGGTTGCGCAGCGTTGGCAAAATTGCTCGCAGTTGCCGAATTGGACGACACCGCGCTTTGTGCGACTGCATTTTGAATGGCTTGCGCTTGTGCCACGGCAGTGCCCAAGCTGTCTAAATTCAAACGCTGGCCAGGGTGAATGAGGTTGGCGTTTTGAATTTTGTTGGACTGCGCCACCATTTGCGCCAAACGCAAAGCTTCGCTGTTATTCACCGGAACACCGCGTGCCGCCATTTGCTCACGCACGATGCCCGTCAAGGTCTGGCCCGACTGCACGGCCACATTCCATGGGGTCGCTTGGCCTTCAGGCGCCAAAGAGCCCGACAAGTTGGATGTACCGTTGTTGGGCTGCTGGGCCACAGCGGCCATCGCGCGCGTGAAGGCAGGCGCGGGACGGGCATAAGCCAACGGACCTCGCGCGAGCACAGGCATGCCCGAGGCATCGGTGCCGCTTACCGTAGGCGTGAAAGGCGGGTCGAGTCGCATGCTGGCTCCGTGAAGTCCGTTAAAAATCTGAGGTTTAGAAAGTTGGTCTCTTTCTTGCTTCAGGGGTAGTCATCTGAACTGAATGTCAAAACTTCAACACCTGACCTGAACCATGTTGCAAATGCCGTGCCTAAGAAAAACCGACAGTCACCGAGCCTTGAGCGCCCGGTGCTGGTGGGCAGCTATTGCCCTGGTATGGCACGCCAGTGTTGGCGCGGCGCCCGATTCCACGACACCAGCGCCAGCGCTGGAAACCCTACAACAACAGGCTATTCAATGGGCCGCCAATCAACCGTCTTTCAAAGGACGCAGCGTCCATGTCGCCCCTTTGGACAGCCGGCTGACAGTGCAAAACTGTCAACAAACACTGCAATTTGACCAACCCTTTCCCGGACAACCGTCGGTGCGCGTGCGTTGTGCGCAACCACAATGGCAGCTGTTCATCACCTTGAACAATGGCAGTGAAGCCTCGGCTGTGAATGGCAGAGGGTCTTTGGGGCCCAGCGTGCAAAAAGTCTTGATCTCTCAAGAATTACTCAAGCGCGGCACCTTGCTCACAGCATCCATGTTCAAAGCAACCGAAATGCAAACACCAGGGGCGGAGAGTCAATTAATCTCAGATCCCAAGTTGTTGGTCAACACGGAATTGATACGTGACTTGGCACCGAATACACCATTGAGAACTTTTGACCTCAAAACAGCTATTTTGGTCAAACGAGGACAAGAAGTGCAAGTCACCGCTGGCGAAGGCCAGGGGTTTTCCATCACCATGCGGGCAGAAGCTCAGCAAGATGGTGGTTTGGGTGAACAAATTCGCTTAAAAAATACCGAGTCGGGTCGATCTTTAACTGCAACGATCACAGGACCCAACACGGCACGATTGAAGTAAAAATGAACCCTAAAGAGTTCAAAAACAGGTCGCTAAGAACTTGTAAAAAATAATTGAAGAAAGGCCTCAAGTTTTAAAATCTGGGGTCGATTGAAGTGTTGTGAAAAAGTTTTGACCTGCTTTGACGGGTTAAAGAAAGTGAAAACATCATGAGTGACGCTATTTCGAACTATGGTCGTATGACCCAATCGAACGCTGCTGTGCGCAGCAGCATCGAAAAAGTTGACAAAAAAGGCTCCTCTGCAGCGCAAGCTTCAGACGAAGCCAAAACACAAACGCCGGAGAAAGCTTCGGCGGGAGCAGACCAAGTGAGCCTGAGCAACGTTGCGCAAAAAGTCATGGCCCAGCCAGACTTCGACCGCTCCAAAGTGGAAGCCATCAAGCAGGCCATCAAGGACGGTAACTACCCCATCAATCCACGACGCATTGCTGAGAGCTTTGTGGCGTTGGAAAAAATGATGACCAACTGATCGGTCACAGACCGAGATGACAACCACTGCTGGAGCTGACAGCCTGCCCACTGCGTTGGAGCAGGCTTTGGCATTGGCGAATACGCTGCAAAACATGCTCGAACAAGAGTTCGAACACTTGAAAGCGCAAAACCTCGATGCCTTCGAGGCCACACAAGCCAGCAAAAACGATTTGCTGCAAGAACTCGCACGACTCGCAGGCATTCAAGGCCCCGAGTCTGCTGACGCTTTGGGCGCAGAGTGGGATGGCTTCAAAGAACACATGGCGCATTGCCGTGACATGCACCGTCGCAATGAAGTGCTGATTGGCCGCAAAATCGATGCGATTCGCGGTGCCCTGCAAAGCTTGCAGGTCGATGACCCGACCAGCTCAGTTGAAATTTACGATCGCTTGGGACGGGTTTCGCGCATGCGTCGCGGCCGCGGTTACAGCGAGGCCTAAGCCAGCCATCACGCGCTGCGTTCATCGCCGGGCTGCATGCCCTTGAGCCAATATACCCACGCCAAGATCACGGCGACTGCGGTGAACATATCTTCCGGAATTTCTTGCCCCACATCGAGACGGCTGAGCATGGCCAACAAGCGCGGGTCTTCGGCCACGTAGACACCTTGGCGCTTGGCTTCCGCCACGATGCGACGCGCCAATTCATCGTCCCCTTTGGCGGTGATCACGGGTGCTTTGTTGCGGCCATATTCCAGCGCCACAGCTTGCGAGTAAGGCGGTTTGTGCGTCATCAGAGTCAAGCCTGTGTGTCCACCAAGGCGCCATGTGGCGGCGGTTGGCGAGTTTCTTGGGCGCTGGGACGCGCTGCATTGAAGACCTGAAAACGTGTCAGTACCAAGCCTGCGTTTTCAAGCTCATAGGTCAGTTCACTGGCATTGAAACGGGCCTGTTCAGCAATGTCTGGCTTGAGCGCCCACATGGTCAGCTCCACCTGAGCACTGTCGGTGATGCTGGTTTTGAGCCAGACCTCGCCCAGCACACGGCTCTTGGTGTGCATGTTGACCACCAAGGGGTTTTTGGGCTGCCCAGGTTTGTTGCCTTGGCGTTCAAACTGCATTTCCAACGGATCAGCGTCTTTGAACGGGATCACAAACGCCAAATTTAGATCGCCTTTGTGCCAGTCTTGAGCCGCTTGCACTTGTGCACCTTCCGCCTCATCCAAGGCATGGTGCAAGGCCTCTTTGGTTGCGCCCTCTTCTAACCCCGCGCGTTGTCGATCGTGGATCAGCAAACGCAACAAGGCTTTGGTGTCGTCTTCCACAGAAACGCCATCGACCAAACTGGCTTCACCTGATTTGGCGTGCCCCAAAATCCAACGGCGCAACACCTGGGGCTGCAAACTGGCCATGCTCAAGCGCTGGGCATTGATGCGGTTTTTCAAATCGGTGTTGCCCGCAGGGACCAACGACTCCAACACGCCGGGCTGCAACAAGTTCAACCAACTCACAAACCCGCTGGGCTGGAACAACAGGGTATTGAGTCGTGATGGCGTCGGCGTTTGCAGACCTGCATGAGGATCAGGGCCTGCAAAACTCCCCGTGTGCAGCAGCTGCAAAGCCCACTGACCACTGGGCAAGAGTTGGGCGCGCAGCTGCGCGATATCACCATCTTTGATGTAGGGAAACAAAGGCAAGTTGAACACCTGCTCATTGAGTACCAGCTTGAGCTGGTCTTGCCGAACGGCCACGGTGGCCTGGACGATTTGACCGTCATGCAAGCCGAGTTGTCGCGCCACGGGGGCCTCTACATAGGCCACACGCATGTCGAGATGCACGGGCGCCACGCGAGGAATATGGCTCACACCCTCAGGACCGAGCAAAGCCATGGTTTGCTTTACGGAAAGCGCACCCAGTTTTTGCGCTCGTTCATGTTCATATCGGTGGTGGCGTAGCCTGTTGTCAGGGTTCGGCCTGCGTTGGCTGACACACCTTGTTTGACTTGATTCATGTGCATGCGCAACACATCGTCGTGGTTGGGCACGGTCAACACAGCACCGACCATCAGCGCACGAGGCGAGCTTTTGGTGAACGCTTGGGGATTTTGTTGCATGAAAGCTTGGCGCAGCAACTCAGGCTTCAAAGGGCTGTCGCCCATGGTTTGACGCACCACTTTGTCGAGCGTATCGCCCGACTGCACTTTGTAGGTGGAACCTGCAGGCGCCACGGCTAAGACCACCGCAGGCGCAATGGACAGCGCCGTGCACAAGGTCATGCGTCGTAAGGTGGACAGCGCGTTCATGCTTTTTCTCCGGTTCATACGTTTCAATAGGTATAGGGCCACGCGACCCACTGACCTTGGAATTTTTGCGGCCGACCTGCCACCTGTTTGATCTGGGCTTGATAGGCCGTGACCGATTTAACTTCTGCCAACACGGCGGCGTCAAGTGACCCAGCTTCTAAAGCATGGGTGGGCAACACACGTGGATCTGCAAGCATCAATTTATCACCGACGCGCAAGCCTGCTTTGCCCCCGGCATTCAACGTGAGCTGACCGGCTTCATTTTTTGCAACCCCAAAGCTCTGAGGCTCACAACCCAGTTGTTTGTCCATCAGCTGAGCCAAGCGGTCCACAGCTTGTGCAATGGCATCTTGGGTTTCAAGATCGATTTTGGGTGTGCTGGCTTTGGTCTGATGAGGGGCCATCAACAGCACATCTTGTGCGCTGTACCAAACTTTGGATTTGCCATGACTGCGTACTTGCCACACAAGCGCCAAGCTCGACACATCATCTGTGTTTGAACCCACAGGTGCAGAGCCCACGGTCAGTTGCAAATGCCACTGCACATGCTCCTCACCGTGGCTGAACATGTGACGGTCATAGGCGCGTGCGTGCACGGGATCTGTCATCAACCGCCAGTGCTGAGCCTGGGCCGAAGCATCGAGCAAACGCGCGCGGGCTGCACGTCCCACTTGTTGGGCCATGTAACGTTGGGTGGGCGCCAAGCTGGGTGACAAGTCCATGCCCACCGACATGACGTGCATCAATGGCGCTTTGGCGAGCGGCGCATCGCAACGCGCAGGCTCTGCAGCTTCCATATTGGTCGCGGCGATATCGGCCTGCGGTTCTAGGTTGCCATCACGCGAGTACTGGCGCACTTGCAACTCACGCAATTTGATTTCTGAGGAAAAACGATTGAGCTCTCGCAATGCGCCATTGGTGTCCATCCAACTGGTGGCACTGACACGGGTGTTGGATTTCATGGCTGCTTCCACCAAAGCCGCACGAATGGCTTTGAGGCGCTCTTCTGGATTGAGATTGGCCGTTTGCGCAGACGCGTTCAAGGCCCCCAAGGACAACAACCATGCGGCACAGACACTCGCGAAACAGCGCATCGATGACATCTCAACCAACCATCAACGACGTTTGTTGTTCAACTGCGCAACATACAAGGCGCGCAAATCATTCACCACATAGCGGTCGAGCGACAAAGTGGTTTCATAGGTGTCATCGCCCACCGGGGTGATGCTGACCAACACGGCGCCATAAATCACACCTTCCACGCGTGCGCGAAAGGTATCACTCATGACGGTCATGTCAGCCACTGTGGTGTTGGCGTCGAGCTGTTGGCCATAGACCTGTTCGGTCAAGGCACGGTAGGCATCGAGTTTGGAGGCACGAATCGCGAGCAAACGTTGCTGCGAAGGGTTGCGGTGGTTTTGAATGCTAATGACGGCATAGCCTGTGGCCACCAGCGTTTCACGCTTTTCGGTCATGGGCGTGATCATGTTCGCCGACGTGGACGATGCGTCATCCAACTTGGCTTGTCCCAGTGGGGGAGGTGTGATCGCGCATCCGCTGAACAGCAGTGCGCTGGCAAGTGCCACGTAAATCGTGCGTGTCATGTCGTTGTCCTTGAATAGGTCTCCCACACGATTCGACACCAAGGCCCGCATCTTTAACGTTTGCGCAGACGAATACTTTTTGCGTCTTGTTAATTTTGAGAACAACTGGACAATTCAGTGTAGGAATTTTTGACATGAAACCCACCACACATTACATCGGCACCAGCGCCTCCGCTCAAGCACTTCGGGACCTGGTGACGACCATGGCAAACTCCAATGCGACTGTCATGATCACTGGTGAAAGCGGCTCCGGCAAAGAGCTGTTGGCGCGCTTGCTGCATGATGAATCTGACCGCTGTGGCGCGAACTTTGTACCTATTAACTGCGCTGCGATTCCGAAAGATTTATTAGAAAGTGAATTATTTGGTCACCGCAAAGGCGCCTTCACGGGCGCGGTGGCAGACCGCATTGGTCGCTTCGAATTGGCCCATGGCGGGACGATTTTTCTGGATGAAATTGGCGACATGTCGCTGGACATGCAGGTCAAATTGTTACGCGTATTGCAAGAACGCACGGTCGACCCGATCGGTGGAAGTCGACAGGTCCAGGTCGATGTGCGTGTCGTCGCCGCAACACATCGTGATTTAGAGACAGAAATTGCAGCCGGTCGTTTTCGCGAAGACTTGTACTATCGTTTGAATGTGTTGCCCGTGGTGACACCGCCTTTGCGTGATCGCCCAGACGATGTGCCCGAGTTGCTGGCTTTCTTTGCCAAGAAATGCGCCAACTACGGCCAACTGCCAATTCGCTTCAAAACCGACTTCTTAGACGCATTGCAAAAGTACCCTTGGCCAGGCAATGTGCGTGAGTTGTCAAATTTGGTCGATCGCTTCAGCACGCTCTACGCCGGTCAAGAGCTGGACTTGCGAGCCATCCCCCCGACCCTGCTGCCCAAAGGCCTGGTCTCGGCACAAGCCGAATTGCAAGCCAAAGCACCGTTGTTGGCTAAGTTAGAGATGACGCCACCACCTGAAGTGTTGGCTGAAATGCCTGAAGCCGCAGAGCCCGAAGAAAACGACATCGAAGGCATCATCATGTTGGCGCAAGGCATGCCGCAGTTGCCGCCTGAAGGCCTCTCGCTCAAGGAACGCATGGCGCAAATCGAGCGCAGCATCATTGAACAAGCCTTGACCCGCAACTCCGGCAATGTGTCGCGCACCGCCAAGTTGCTGAATTTGCAGCGCACTACGTTGATCGAGAAGATCAACAAGTACGAGCTCAGAACAGCCTGATTTTCTGAATAGCAAATAGAGACAAATAAATTAAATCTATATAACTCATTTGACCTTATAAATTCTTATTAAAAATATTTGGCTCGCTTTTTGCATGAAGTTCACCATGTCAATTTGATGCATTCAAGCGGGTCCCATGAAAATTTCTGGTTTACCAATTACCTCCTATAACCCATCCATGGTCAGGGCACTGACCACGGCGGAAGTGGGCGCGCTGACAACGCAAGAATTGAGCGCGCTGACCAGCACGCAACTGAACAGTCTATCGACGATACAAATTCAAGCGATTACAGCCGAGAAAGTTGCCAGCATCAATAACTTGAATACTTTGCTGATCGATAAGATCATTGCGCTGACAGACAACCAAATCCAACGCTTATCGAGTGGTCAATTGAATGATCTAACGAGCTCGCAGGTCAAGGCACTCACATCGAAAGAAATTCAAGCGCTCACCACAGATCAGGCAGCTGCATTGAGCACGGGTTTTGTCACCGCCCTCAGCAGCGCACAACTCGGAAAACTCAGCATCGCAGATATTGCGGTTCTCAAAACAGACGCCATATCAGCCCTTAAATCAACTCAGATACAAGGTCTGACCACGGCACAAATTGTGGCCTTGACCACCGATCAGGCCGCCAAATTAACCACTTCTGCCGTGTCCGCGCTTTCAGCATCTCAACTGGCTGCGATGGAAATTCAAGATCTTCAACAGATCGGGACAGCAAACATCCGCAGCCTCGGGCCCAAAGCCTTGGTCGGTTTGACCACCGCACAAGTTGTTGCGCTGAGCACCGATGCGCTCAATGCCATGAGCAGCGCTCAAATCGCCTCACTCACCTCGACCCAGCTGCAAGCCATCACCAGCGCTCAGGCTGCAGCGCTAAGCACTGGTTTTATAACCTCTCTGAGTGGCGCACAACTCGGCAAACTCAGCATCGCAGATATTGCAGCGCTCAAAACAGACGCCATATCAGCCCTTAAATCAATTCAGATACAAGGTCTGACCACGGCACAAATTGTGGCCTTGACCACCGATCAAGTGGCTAAGCTCTCCAGCACTGCTTTGTCCGTTCTGTCGACGTCTCAGTTGGCCGCAATAGAAACCCAAGATTTCCAACAAATCGGAACAGCCAACATTCGGGGAATCCCACCCAAAGCATTGATCGGTTTGACCACCGCGCAAGTCTCAGCACTGAACACCGATGCGCTCAATGCCATGAGCAGCGCTCAAATCGCCTCACTCACCTCGACTCAGCTGCAAGCTATCACCAGCACTCAGGCTGCCGCGTTGAGCAGTAGTTTTGTGACCACCCTCAGCAGCGCACAGCTCGGCAAACTCAGCATCGCAGATATTGCGGCTCTCAAAACAGACGCCATATCAGCCCTTAAATCAACTCAGATACAAGGTCTGACCACGGCACAAATTGTGGCCTTGACCACCGATCAGGCCGCCAAACTGACCACCTCTGCCGTGTCCGCCCTTTCAGCATCTCAACTGGCTGCGATGGAAATTCAAGATCTTCAACAGATCGGAACAGCCAATATCCGTAGTCTCGGGCCCAAAGCCTTGGTCGGTTTGACCACCGCACAAGTTGTTGCGCTGAGCACCGATGCGCTCAATGCCATGAGCAGCGCTCAAATCGCCTCACTCACCTCGACCCAGCTGCAAGCCATCACCAGCGCTCAGGCTGCAGCGCTAAGCACTGGTTTTATAACCTCTCTGAGTGGCGCACAACTCGGCAAACTCAGCATCGCAGATATTGCAGCGCTCAAAACAGACGCCATATCAGCCCTTAAATCAACTCAGATACAAGGTCTGACCACGGCACAAATTGTGGCCTTGACCACCGATCAGGCCGCCAAACTGACCACCTCTGCCGTGTCCGCCCTTTCAGCATCTCAACTGGCTGCGATGGAAATTCAAGACCTTCAACAGATCGGAACAGCAAGCATCCGCAGTCTCGCGCCCAAGGCATTGAGCGCTTTAACCACCGCACAAGTTGTTGCACTGAGCACTGATGCACTCAATGCCATGAGCAGCGCCCAGGTCGGCGCACTCACCTCAACTCAGCTGCAGGCGTTAACCACGCAACAGGTTGTGGGTTTGGCACCCGCATTCATTGACGCAATTCAATTGAATTAATCTCCTCTCGGGGAGATGAGGGCTTGTGGCACGAAGGTGCCATTGAGCAATGACAACCCTCTGCCGCTAGCTCGCACTAGTCTTGGTCGTTGTAGAGCACCGTGATGCTCATGCGTCGGTTGCGCGGATCACGTGGATCTTTGGGATTGAACGGATCGGTATCCGCCACCCCTTCAATGCGGGCAAAGCGACTTTCTTTGATGCCACTTTTTTCCAACAAGGCACGGGTGGCTTCAGCGCGTTCCGCCGACAGTGACCAGTTGTTGCGACCTTCTTTGTTGTTGAAGGGCACGCTATCGGTATGGCCGCGAATCGCAATTTTGTTGGGCATTTCGGCCAACGACGCAGCAATTTCGCTGATCAAACTCGACGCTTTGCCTTGCATACCTGTGCCACCGCTGGGGAACATGGCAAAGTCGGCTTTGTCGATGATTTCAATGCGCAAACCTTGTTTGTCACGGGTCACCGAGACCTGATCTTTCAGACCACCAAGTTTTTTGTTTTCCGACAGTTTTTGCTCAATCTCTTTTTCGAGCTTGTCAAAGTCGGCTTTTTCTTGCGCAGCGGCAATTTCTTTCTTCTGCTCAGGCGTCAGCTTGTCGGGGTCTGAGTAGGGATTGTTGTTTTCTTGACCAGGATCAGTGCTGGGGTTGGGACCACCTTCTGAGCGGGGGGTCAAGCGTTCCAGCAACGCTGTTTGCTTAGCCGCAAACGGAAAACCATCGGGGTCAATGATCGAGCGACCACCCAACACACCGTTGGAGCCCGCCAGCTGACCAATCGCCACCAAGCTTTGCGAGGTGGGTTTGAAGTAGTCGGCAATGCTTTTACGCTGGTCTTCGTTGGACGCGCCCAACAGCCACATCAACAAGAAGAACGCCATCATCGCCGTCATCATGTCGGCGAGCGCAATCTTCCAAGCACCACCGTGGGCTCCGCCATGGCCATCATCGATGATTTTTTTGATGATGATGACAGGCGCTGGCGCAGCATCCTCTTCTGCTTTGGCAGCTTCTTCAGCCGCTTTCGCAGCCGCAGCAGCGGCCGCCGCTGCGTCTTGTTCAGTAGGTTCGGCGTCAGCAGGTGCAGCCGCGTCTTTTTCGTCAGCCATTATTTCCTCAGCGCGTCAAAGAGTTCGCCAAAGGTGGGTTGGGCGTGGTGGTTGATACACACACGGGCTGCCTCAATGATCAGCGGTACAGGGTAGCCATGCATATTGCCAATGATGACTTGTTGGGCCACTTTCAATGCTTCGCTGTCTTCGTCAATGATTTGCACCAAACGTTTGCCAAACGGTTCAAAAATACCGTAGGCCAAGAACACGCCCAAGAACGTACCCACCAGCGCGCCACCAATCAGGGCACCCAGCACAGGTGGGGGTTGGTCAATCGCACCCATGGTCTTCACCACACCCAACACGCACGCCACAATACCCAGCGCAGGCAAAGCGCCCGCCAGGGTGGAGAGCGCATCGGCGTTTTGCATTTCACTGTGGTGGTGGTGTTTGATGGATGCGGTCATCACATCTTCCACCGCATAAGGACTCAAGGTGCCTGAAGACACCACCATCAAACGGATGGTGTCACACACCAAACCGACCAAACCGTGGTCGGCCAGCATTTTGGGACATTCACCAAAAATTGCACTGGCCTCCGGGTTCTCCACGTGCGATTCCATCGCCACGGCGCCCTCGGCCTTGAGTGTTTTCATCAACTTGGAAATCACGGCAATGATGCCGATGTAGTCTTCCTTGTGGTACTTGGGCCCCTTTAGCACGCGACCCATGCCGCCCCAAGCGCCTTTGAAAATCGCGCCAGAGTTGCCGGTGATCATGCCACCCACACCCGCGCCACCAATAATGAACATCTCGTAGGGAGTGGATTTGATAATCGGCGCCAAACTACCGCCGGCGATCACGAAACCGCCGAACACGCAAATGAACAGAACGACCAAACCAATAATTGCTGACATCTAACACTCCCAAGCAGGTTGGCGCATTCAGAGCGAACTCTGATATGCGCCGAAAAAATACCCGTTAACCTGCAAGATTAACTTAAAAAGAAGGCAATTCTGTCTCGCGACAGAAAAGCTCGCGTCTTAATTCATCAAGCCAGCAGGTCGTGCGGTGGGCGGCACCAAGGAAGGAACGCCCTCCCAAGCATCGCGAATTTCACGCATCAAACCGTGAATCTCATCCAACACAACGAGGTCGTTGTGGGCATTCACATGAAACAAACGGCGGGTTACATAGCTGTACAACTCATTGAGGTTGTTGGCCAGGTCACCCCCTTTTTCAAAATCCAAAGCGCCTTGCAGACCCAACACAATGCGGCTGGCACGTGCAATGGCCTTGGATTTTTCGGAAATGTTGTTGTGTTGAATATGTCCGCGGGCTGTGGAAATACTCTCCAGCAGACCATCAAACAGCATTTGAATCAGTTGCACATTGTTGGCCGAGGCTACGCCGCTGGTGACTTTGACATCGCCGTAACTCTGAATGGCTCGCATATTGGCACGCATGTGATCTAACTCCTGTGTTTATCTTGCTGACACAAGCAGTATCGGTTGCGCGTTGCCAAACTTGAGGCACAGGCGATGCATCGTCATAGGTTTTGTCACACGGGTTTGGCTTCAAGCACGACATCGTGCTCGGGCACCACTTCGGCGGCAATTTCAGCGGCAACATCTTGCCGCTGTTGCGCTTCATATTCCTGCGCATGCTCCATGCCTTGCGCCAAGCGTTCCAACTGAGCAGCCTCATCGCCTTGCAGCACCTCAGCTTGGCCTGACGCATCGGTCAAAGCGAGCATGGTGTCGCCACTTTCTTCAGCAGCTGCTGGCGTTTCTTCTGGCACGGGGCGTTCAAACAAAATTTCTGACAACGGGGCTTCGTTGGTAATGCTCACGCGTTGGTAAAGCATATCGGTCACGCTATCGACGGTTTGCTTCAAGCGCGACAAGACTTCAGGGTCTGGGTTGTGCGTGTAGCTGCCTGCAAATTCCAATGCCGCGCGGTACACGCTGCCCAAATGTTGTGGTGGCAACCACGACTGAATATGACCACGCAAGGTGGGAATTTGGCGTTGCGAACTCGGCACCCGGCTTTCGTTGCCACCCACATCTTCTAAGCCATCTTTGAAGGTGGCCACAATGTGGTGACGCAAAATCGGTTCGTAGTGAGGACGCAAAGCATCGACCAAGCTGGAATCAAAACCATCCACCTTTTTGCCGTTCATCGCATCCCACAATTTCTTGCCTTCCAAGCCCGCGAACAAAACATCCGCATTGGGATCAGGTTCAGGTGCCGGCGGTGCAGGTGGTGCTGGCGGTTCATACATTTGGGCCAGATGATTCACCTTGTCAATCAAGTACAAAGTCAGGATCACCAGCAACAGCAGGATCCATGAAATGATGTTCATCATGAAGTTACTCATGCGCGTCTCCTAGCAGGGGCTGGCTCCGTCTCTGGACCATCAACCTTCAAGGTGCCTCGCAGTTTTTTCACCACCGACGACAAGATTTGGCTCACGCGGGATTCACTCACGCCCAAGGTTTCGCCAATTTCTTTGAGGTTGAACTCTTCGACGTAGTACAACTGCATCACCAGTTGCTCGCGTTCGGGCAGCTGGGCAATCGCATCGGTCACCGCGTCCATGAACTCAGCTTCTTCGACGATCACATCGGGTTGCTGCGATGCATCGTCCGCGATGCTCATCACCTCTTCGGTCACCACTTCCATGGAATAAGTTTCAAACCGTTTGGCTTTGCCGCGTTCGCGGTGAAAGTCTTCCAGATCTTTGCCCATGAAGTCTGCAATTTCAGACTGAGTGGGCGCACGACCTAACTCGGCCGCCAAGGTATGCACCGTGGTGTTGTGCTCTTTGTTGAACGCCACCGCTGAGCGAGGCAAGAACGACAAGCGGCGCACTTCATCGAGCATGGCACCGCGCACACGGCTGTGGGCGAAGTTTTCAAACTCAATGCCTTTGACAGGGTCAAACGCGCGCGAGGCTTCGAGCAGGCCAATCATGCCGACTTGAATCAACTCGTCGAGTTCCATGAAGGCAGGAATACGGGCCTTGAGGTGGAGCGCCACGCGCTTGACCAGCCCCAAATGGGCCATGACCAAATCCTCGCCCTTGGGCTTGCAGGATTCGTACATTTGAACGGGAGAGAGTTGTTTCATGATTCATCAGACGGACTGTTTTGAATCAGCCGTTCCATGAAAAATTGAAGGCCACCCGAAGGATGGTCAATGGGACGCAAATGGGTACAAGCCTCTGCCAAACGCATGTAGTCGCGTGCGGCAGCCGTACCCGGCGCCAGCTCCAACACAGATTGGTATTTTTTCAAGGCACGCAGCACCATTTCGTCTTGTTCGATGGAGGTCAGGTAATGCACTGACTCGCCCAAGAAACGCACGCACACATCGTTGAGTTTTTTGTAGAGTTTCCAGCCCTCAGATTGGCTGGCGACCATATTGGGCAACAGGTAAATCTCGTCCAGGCCCATTTCTTTGCTCAAAATTTTGATCGTGCCGTAGGCATCGGCAATCGACGAAGGATCGTCTTTGACCACGATGAAGCGGCGTTGGCAAGCAGCCAAGAATGACAGCACTGAGGGCGAGATGCCCGCAGCCACGTCGACGATCAGAAAATCCACATCCTCAGTCAATGCGCCAAACGACTGCACAATGCTGGCCGCTTGCACTTCGCTGAGGGCGGCCAGCTCTTGCATGCCCGAGGCACCAGGAATGAGTTTGACACCTTGACGGGTGGTCAGCATGATTTCTGGCAAGGTCTTTTGCCCCGCCAAAAAGTGGCCCAAGTTGTATTCAGCCCGAGCGCCCAAAGCGATTTGCGCATTCGCCAAGCCGAGGTCGGCGTCAAACAACATGACGCTGTGTCCCATCTGGCGCAGGGCCACCGCGAGGTTGATGGAGGTGGTGGTTTTACCCACCCCGCCCTTCCCACTGGCGATGCCGATGACTTCTGTTTTACGTGGTTCACTCATGGTCAAGCCTGTGTGGTTTCGGGGTTGAATCGGGCCGCAATTTGCGACAGTTTGGAAGTTGCCAGCGCATTGAGCGCAGCATCACGTGCGGCTTGGGGAGCCTCTTCAGCTTTGGGCAGGTCCAAATTATCCAACGCGCGTTGGACCAAATCGGCCATGGCTACCTCTTGCACCAAATCCACCGTGCGTTCACCCGTGCTGGCCACTGAAACGTTCAGTGTTTTCTCGGTCAAGAACTGCAGCAAGGCCCAAGGCTGGTTGGACTCGTCGAGCTTGCTGAGCATCAGCGACGCCCAAGTGTTGTCGGTGTTTTCAAACACACGGCGTAAGGTCGCTGCCGATGCATCGGCAGGAATCACCGCATGGCATTGTGCGTTCACGTTCATGGCACGAATCTCGGCCAAGCGTTCGTTCATTTGCACACCTGCGGTGTCCACCAAGATCAGGGTACGTGCTTCGTGCTCTTCCAGCAGCAACTTCAAGGTTGCGGCGCTGGTGGCACGGAAGCTGTCCACGCCCGATTGGGCGCTGAGCAATTGGGTTTGGTTCCAAGCGCCAGCGCGCTGGTCTTGAAAACTGATGACCATGACTTGTTCGCTGCCATGCACCTGCGCGGCGGCTTGTGCCAAGCGCGCCACCATCAAGGACTTGCCTGCGCCCGAAGGGCCGGCCAACACATGCACACCCGAAAGTGGGGTGGCGGCTTTTTCTTGTTCTACCGAATGTGCCAACTGACGTTGCAAGGCGCCCATGGCGTCAGGCAAGTTGTCGTGGTCTTTGATGCTGTCAATCAGCAAAGCGCGCAAGGCGACAGGAATCGGCGCATCGTTCAAGGCGTCACGCAAAGGCGACAAGGCTGCGGGCAAGGGCATGCCGCCTTGCCATGCAGCCATTTGTTGACCGAGTTTGAATTCACGACGCAACGAGGCGAGTTCTTCACGCACCAGGGCCACGATTTCACGCCCACGCAAGCTGTCGTGCTCTTGGGCATCACGTTGTGCGCCCTCATCCACGGCTGCTTTCGATTCGGCCTTGACGCTGGATTTCAGTTTTTGAGGTGCTGCGGTTTTGGCGGCTGCCACTTCCACGATGGGTTTGGCCACTTGGGTGGCTTGGCGCTCACGCGCAGCACGTTTGTTTTGATCAATGGTTTGACCCAGCAACACATCAAACTTACCAGCGGGCGCTGTGCTGGGGGCACGCGCGAAATCGGTTTTGATGAACGGCTCGGCTTCTTCCGGTGTCAGAGGGGCGAGGTCGACCGCCACGATCAACTCGGTCAGACCATTGACCTGGCTGCTGGAGATGATCAGCACATCGGGGCCAAATTGGGCGACGGCTTTTTCATTCGCAGCACGGGCATCACGGGCGAGGATTCGTTTGAGTTCCATGGGTCAGCTCACTCTGTCTTGGTAATCGTTAAGGTTTCGGTTCATCGGGCTTTGGCGTCCACGGTGTGGATCACTTTGACGGCCTGATCGTCCGGAATTTCGCTGTAAGACAGCACAGTCAAATCGTTCACGCGGAATCGTGCGGCTTTGGACAACCAGCCACGAATCACGGGGGAGACCACCAACACGGCGGGGTGGCCCATGTCTTCTACCGTGCGTGCGCCTTCGCGCAGGCCGGCAAATAAGTTCTCTGAAAGTCCAGGCTCCATCACCACGGGCTGGCCGGGCTGGCTTTGTTGCAACACGTTGTGCAGCAACTGCTCCAAGGAGGGTTCGAGCGTCATGACTTGCAAACCGCTGTCGGCATCGACCAGGCTTTGCATGATCATGCGGCCCAGCTTGGGGCGCACCATGGCAGTCAATTGTTCGGGGTCTTGGGTACGCGTGCTGGCCTCGGTCAGCGCTTCGGCGATGCTGCGCATGTCGCGAATCGACACCGATTCGCTCAACAAGTTTTGCAAGGTGCGGGTCAACACACCCAAGGACAACTTGCCGGGCACCAAGTCTTCCACAATCTTGGGGGACTTGGCAGCGAGCTTGTCCAACAGCTGTTGGGTTTCGTCGTGGCTCAGCAAGTCCGCTGCGTTTTCGCGCAACACTTTGTTCAGGTGGGTCGAAATGGCGGTGGCCGCATCGACCACGGTATAGCCCAAGGTACGGGCTTGGTCGCGCTGCGAAGGTTCGATCCACACGGCTTCTAAACCAAACGCAGGTTCGCGGGTGGGAATGCCTTCGAGTTGGCCATACACATGACCGGGGTTGATCGCCAATTCGCGACCGACTTTGACTTCGCCTTTGCCGCGCACCACGCCTTTGAGCACGATGTTGTAGGCATCAGGGTCGATGTTCAGATCATCACGAATCCGCACGGGTTGAACCAAAAAGCCCAACTCGGCCGACAACTTCTTGCGCACGCCTTTGACGCGCGTCATCAGCTCGCCACCGGTTTCGGTGTTGACCAGAGGGATCAGGCCGTAACCAATTTCCAAACCAATCAGATCCACTTGGTCCACATCGTCCCAATCCAATTCTTTGGGGGCATCAGTAGGCGTTGCGTCTTTGACGGCTTGCTCGGCTTGTTCTTCTTGCACCTCACGCGTGACGATCATCAAACCCAAGCCGGCAGCGGCCATCGCCAAGGTGATGAACATCAGGTGTGGCATGCCAGGCACCATGCCCAAGATCAACAAAATCACCGACGAGATGAACAAGGCGGTGGGGTTGGCCAATTGGATAGAGGCTTGTTCAGAAATCGACTCAGAGGTGGTCACGCGGGTCACGATGATGGCGGTGGCCAGTGACAACAGCAAAGAAGGAATCTGGGCCACCAAGCCGTCACCAATGGTGAGCAAGGTGTAAATCTTTCCAGCTTCAGCCACGGGCAGGTCATGCTGGGCCACACCAATGATCAAGCCACCCACCATGTTGATGATCAGAATCAACAAACCGGCCATGGCGTCACCGCTGACGAATTTAGACGCACCGTCCATAGAACCAAAGAAGTCGGATTCTTGGGCCAACTCGGCGCGACGCTTTTTGGCGGTGTCTTGGTCGATCACACCGGCGTTCAAGTCAGCGTCAATCGACATTTGCTTACCAGGCATGGCGTCCAAGGTGAAACGCGCGTTCACTTCAGACACACGGCCCGCACCTTTGGTCACCACGACAAAGTTGATGATCATCAAGATACCGAAGATGATGAAACCCACCACATAGTTACCCGCGATCACAAACTCACCAAAGGCCTGCACCACCTTACCGGCAGCGTGTGCGCCTTCGTGGCCATGAACCAGCACCACGCGGGTCGAGGCCACGTTCAGCGCCAAGCGCAACATGGTGGCAAACAACAAGACAGAGGGAAAGGACGAGAAGTCCAAGGGTTTACGGGTGCCGATGGCGATCATGATCACCACCAGGCTACAAAGAATATTAAAAGTAAACAAAAAGTCCAACAAAAGCGGTGGCAGCGGCAACACCAGCATCGCCATGATGACGAGCACCACCACCGGAATACTTAGTCCGGAGAGGTCAAACTTCGACAAGTTGTGTCGAATCGTTGACAGAGTGAGTGTGCTCATCAGTGAAATCCAGTTGAAAGTGGAACGTTTAGGTTTCTTTTTGCCGCAATTTGGAGTTGTCGGCAGTTACATCAAGCAATCGATGTGCCAACCTGATCTGACACTGAAAGAGCCAACCCTGTTGCAACGGCAAGAACTGACCTGTCACGGTTCTTGCTTAACTCCTGGGCCAACTCGTTTTGAAACACACATGAACCTGTCTCGCTACCTTCAAATGCCACCGGCACCCAGCGTGTCGAAAAGCCTCACGTCCAGCCCTGTACAAGGGCCCGCGGCGGGGGTGAGCACGACCAGCAGCCCAGGTTTGGGGCTGGACTTTGCGCAATTGATGGCGCAGCAGTACCAAAGCCTTTCTGCCACACAGCGGCAAGATCTTGCCGCTGTAGCGCGTCAGGCAGAAGCAGCCAGCCACATGCCCGCACCAGACACGTCTGCCAGCGCATCTGCTCAACAACGCGATCCACAACTGGCCCAAGACAAGCCACAGAGCACTGATAGAAATACACACGCTGCTGACCGAGCAGCAGCCGATCGTCGTGATGCCCAAGGACAGGCCCGCGATGAACGCAGCGATGTCCGCGGCAATACCGCATCCGCACGTCCTCGCACACGGTTAGCCAACGCCAAACCTGTCACAGAAGACGCACAAGCTGCATGGACGATGCAAAACACAACCCCGCGTCCTGCAACGCCATTCAAAGACGCCGTACCCACCCCCACGTCACGCGCCGCCGCAGACACCTTGCGCACCATTGAACTCAGCCCCCAAGTGCACATCATCACCGACCCAGGTAAAGCGCCAAGCCCTGAAAGCTTGACTGCTTTTGCCAAAGCCATGGGCTTGGACGAAGCGGCCATTCAAAAGCTGATGGGACCCACGGATGCCAACACCACAGCGCCAAACACCGTGACCGCAGCAGTCACGGTGGACGCCAACGGATTGGCATCACAGACTGGGACCGCCCCCAATGTCTCTGGTGGACCCAACGCACTGCTGAGCGCCTTGCAAGCCTCGACAGAAGGACGCAGCCCGTTTGGCCTTCAAGGCACACTGCCCAACAGCGCATCATCTGTGACTGCCTCGCTGCCCCAGGCAGACGTGACAGGCCCCCTGGCTTCTGCGCTCAGCACCGTCGATGCAACAGCGGCACTGCAGACGCCAATCGGTACACCGGTGAACGCCCCGCTGCAACCCATGACAGCGGCAGATATGGCGTCCATTCAACAAATTCAAATCACCGTTTTACCGGCCGCCGTCTTGCCAGTGGGCACGCCCAGCTTGGCCACCGGCACGACGCCCAGCACCTTGGACATGTTGTCCTTGTTAGGCGGCACCGCACAAGAGCCAGAGATCAGCGCTCTGGCTTCGGCCTTTGCCCAAAGCGATGCGGGTGAAAGTGGCAACTCCTCTCAAGGCCAGTCCAGCGACAACAGCCATACCAGTGGCTTTGCCCAAGCCCTGACACGTCAAAACACGGCCAATGCAGCTACACCCAACGCCAGCACGCAAGCCACTTCGGCCACCCACATGAGTGAGGTGTACGACCAACTGAGCGACAAGCTGGCCACCGAAATGGCGGCCCGCATGCACAAGCAGCTCAGCGACGGTGAATGGAAAATGAAATTTGGTCTGCGTCCTGCCAATTTGGGCGGCGTAGAGATCCAGCTTGAAATGAAAGACGGCAAATTGGACGCGGTTTTCCGCGCCGACAACCCGCTCACCCGCGATTTGCTGCAAAACAGCAGCCAGCGCTTGCGCGACGCACTTGAAAACTTTGGCATTCAAGCGGGCCAAGTCCAAATCGGCAACCAAGCCCGTCAGCAACAACAAAACCCATCGCACGGCTCTGCAAAACAGCCGCAAGTTGGGGACAATTCACCCTTGCAAGTCAACGCCAGCAACGACACGACCCCTGTCGCAGCGCGCAACAAGGCCAATGCGTCCTTGCTTGACCTTTATGCATGAATCACGCATGACAATCTGAACACTTAGGAGAAATCAACATGGCAGAAGCAGCAGCAGCACCGGCCCCCGAAGAAGCCGAAGGCGAACCGAAAAAGAAGAAACCGATTCTTCTGATTGCGGTCATCGTGTTGTCCCTGATCGTTTTGATCGGGTCCGTGGTGTTTGGCACGCTCTATTTGTCGGGTTACTTCGAACATAAGAGCGAAGCCGCCGCCCACGAAAAGGTCGACGAACTCGAAAAGGAAGCCGCAGACGCGCACAACGCAACACCTGAAGGCCCCGCCAAAGTGAAGAAGGAAGCCGAAGCCACGCGCTTTGAGAACACTTATTTGCAAATCGACAAAGAGTTCATGACCAACATCACGAACTCTAAAAAAGTGATGGTGGTTCAGATCGCGATCATGACGCACTACGACTCACGCGTGTTTGACAACGTCAAAAAGCACGAGTTCGCCATCCGTTCTGCGGTCTTGGATGTGATGCGTCAAAGCACCGAAGCCGATGTGGCCAAGTCCGACTTCCGTACCGAATTGGCCGCCAAGATCAAAGTCGTGATGAACGAAATGCTGATGAAGTACGAAGACTTCGGTGGCATTGAAGACGTGTTCTTCACCTCGTTTGTGATGCAGTAACTGTTGAGCCCCCATGAAATCTAACCTGCTCTCGGAAGAAGAACTGGCCGCGCTGTCGGAAGGCGTGCGCGACGGTTCGATCGAGACCGACACTGGCTTTAACACCCGCATGCAGGTGCGCAAGCACGACCTGGCAAGCGAGGACAGCAGCCTGGGGGTGAACGTTTCGTCGATCGACATGATCAACGAACGTTTCATCCGCTTGTTCCGTCTGGGCTTGCTGGAAGTCCTTCGGTCCAGCCCACGCGTGAACCCCACGCGCGTGCAAATCTTGAAGTTTGGTGATTACCTCAAAGGCCTCAAAGCGCCGTTGTCGGTCAATATCGTGCGCATGAACCCCTTGCGCGGGAACTCGGTGATCATCATCGACCCCAATGTGGTGTTCAGTTCGCTCGACAGTTTTTTTGGTGGTTTTGGCAAAGGTGTGGGCGAATTGCCTTCAGGTCGTTTGTTCACGCCCACCGAATCACGCATCATCAAAATCATTTTGGAAGTTTTCTTCCGCTCACTGACCGAAGCCTGGGGGCCCTTGCTGCCCTTGGAATGCGAACACGTGAGCTCGGAGATCAACCCCCAATTCGCACAAATTGCAGACGAAAACGATTTGGTGGTTTTAAGCCGCTTTGAATCGGACGCGACAGCCAGTGGTGGCAAAGGCTTCATCGACTTGGTCTACCCCTATGCCACCTTGAAGCCTGTGCGCGAATTGCTCAGCAGCCGCGTGCAAAGCGGAGAAGGCAACGAAGAGTCCGACCGCAAATGGCGCCAAGACTTGGCAGCCGCCGTGGGCGATGCCAAGTTGGAGTTGCAAGTCACCATGGGTGAGATCAAAACCACCCTGCACCATTTGAACCATTTGCAAGAAGGCGATTTGCTGTTCTTCAAAAAAGACGACACCTCGTTGATGAGCGCCAACGGCGTTCCCACCTTTCACGTCAACGTTGGAACACGCGGCTCGCAAGTGGCCGTGCAAATTGACCACGAACACGTCCACGGCAAACCTTGAGACAGGATCACACCATGACTGATACCACTGAAAACCCAACCCCTGAAGCCGACGAAACTGCAGCACCTGCTGAAGCCACCGAGGCAGTCCATGAAGAGCACACCATCGAAGATGTGGAGCCCAGCCTGGAAGATTTCAAACCGACCATGCCTGGCAACATCAACCCCGAGGTGTTGCAAAACATCGTCGTGAGTTTGTCGATCGAGGTCGGTCGCGCCCAAATCAAGATCAAAGACTTGATGCGTTTGACCCAAGGCAGCGTGGTGGAACTCGACCGCATTGCGGGTGAACCGCTAGACCTGTTGGTCAACAACTCCGTCGTCGCGCAAGGCGAAATTGTGTTGGTCAACGACCGCTACGGCGTGCGTTTGACACGGGTTGTGCCTTCGTCAGAGCGTCTGAAGATGATCTAACTATCAACGCATCAGCGCGCTGATGTGTTGAAAACGCGCCGTCTGCGAAGACGTGCGCGTTTTTTTTGCGTCTGTGGGTCACGTCTTCTTGAGCAGCCCATAGGGACAGTAACCAGGGCGTGGCCCCACTTGCGGATGAGAGCGGCAAGTCCCCGGGCGTTGCTCGTACACCGTGCATCGACGCGTCTTGGCATCCAGAAATTGGCAATCGCCACTGGCACGGCGCGCCAAGGTGAAGATGCTGTGTTTGAAATTGAAATGCGCAATCAAACCGGCTTTGCTCAAACGCTTGGCAATCTGTTTGGGTTCTTCATGCTCGGCTTCAAACGGATCCACCAGTTGCAGACGTACCAAGTCGGGCATCTTCACCTCCACCGGCATGGTGCAGCAGTTGGCTGCACAGCTGTCGCACAAGCCATTGCGGTAGCGGGTCCAGGTTTCTGAGCGATCAACATCGACAAGGAAGATAGAAGATTTCATCGCCTCATATTAGCCAATCTGCGCGCATGCTCAGCTTGCCTTGACCATAAAAAAACGCCCGCATCAGCGGGCGTTCAACCTTGGAGATTCTTGAAATCAGTTGGCGTTGATCTTGCGACCGTTGGCGGGCTGCACAGGACGTGCATTGCGCTTGAAGGGGAAGTCCACCACTTGCTTTTTGGCAATATCAACGGTGGTCTTCAAGATGTAGAAGTTCACACCCTCGGTACAAGGCGGCGTGGTCAACGAGCCTTCATAGCTGTAATGCGTCATGGCGGCAGGCACCAAGTTGCTGGGATTGAACTTGACCTTATCGATCACCACCTCAGGGCCTTCGGACTTGGGTGCGTTGTTCCACAAGGTGCTGATCTCGGCATTGTCTTTGCCTTCGTTCAACAGCACACCCAACACGGCGAGCTTGCCTTCGGCATTTTTGTGCACAAAGTGAATCACCATTGCCATGGGCTTGCCATCAATTTGCTCTTCGCTGGGGCGGTGGAAGTGGAATTGCAACAGGTTGTAGACCTCTTTGTTGATCTTCAAGGTGCTGCCGGGCTCCACGTTGACTTGGATGGTATGGCCGTTGTTGACGATCTTCAAAGGACCTTCTTTGTAGCTGACCACCAAGGTGTCCTTGGATTTCTCGAAAGGACCGGTGATGTTCAGCGGCGATTGCTTCATGCCTTTGCCGCAGGTGGGGAATTCATCGCCCCAGTTTTCTGGGCCCATCTCACCTGCGTAGTCCCAATGCACCGCATGGGCTTTCTTGCCGTGGGCTTTTTCGTCTTTCTCAGCCGCACAATCGGCCAGGACTTTGACTTTTTGACCGGCAGCTGCCAAAGCATTTTGGGCCGCACAAATTGACTTCAAACGTGACGACCACTCGGCCATCTCCAGCGCTTTTTGGAAGGCGCTGACGGTTTCTGCATCTTCGGGGCCTTTGGTCAACAAGCGCAAAGCGCCCAAGCCCAATTGACGTTCGCTGGTGACAGGACCTTTTTGCGCCTTGATAAAGGCCTCATAGTCTTGCAGCACCACGCCATTGCTGAACGAGTCTTTGACCGCGGCCAATTGCTTGGCGGCAGGCTCCAACTCCTCGGCTTTTTCCTTGGCTTCTTCGAGTTCTTTGGTGAGCTTTTCCAGCTCTTCTTTGGCTTCGTCTATGCCTTCGCTGGCATCGGTCAGCTCGTGCATGACGTGGTTTTTACCGGTGTAACTCCAGTAACCAAACGCCAAAGCACCTGCGAGCAGCAGGCCCATGACGATTTCAAGAATAAGACGTAGATATTTTTTCATGGCCATTCACTTCTAGTGGGTCATCGGATGAACAAACCCCAGCAACGAACACACAGTGCACATCCGCCAAGGGCAGGTGCAACTGTATCGGCACCATGAGGGGGAAGCTTTAATCGCCGTTGAAAGCGGCAAACTCTTGCCGTTTCAACGCTTCAGACCTCAGCGACCGAGCAAGCTGCGGCTCGCCGCCAAGGCTTGGCCCGACCAGGCCAAATCGCCCACGGGGCGCGCGCGGACATGGTTGGGAATTTCCACGCTGACCGGCAAATCGGTGGGCAACGCGGCAAACAAACCGCGCAGATCAATCACCCCTTCGCCGGGCAACAAGCGCTCACAGCGGGCCGTGTGGATCATGTCGTCCACACTGAGTTGGGTGCTGCCCTGGGCATTGGTGGCAGGGGCATCGCAGATTTGCGCGTAATGCAACAGCGCCGGTGGCAAGGCCGCGATGTCGGCCAAGCTGGTGTCTGAGCGACCGAAATGCAGGGCATCGACCAAGATGCCCGCGTTGCGGGGACGGCCTGCGGCGTCCACCACCCGCAACGCATCGCGGGCGTTTTTGACCGCCGTCCAGGGCATGAACTCCAAATCGGCGGTCATGCCATAGGGCTGCATGACCTCGCACAACTGGGCGTAGTGGTCGACCAAACGGGCTTCGTTTGTGTCGTCTGCCGCCACCAACACGGCGCTGGCTTTGAGCTCGGCACCCGCCTCCAACAAGGGCAGATAGGCCGAGACGTCAAAACCTTCGGCGATGCGGATGATTTCCAGGTCAAACACGCCCACACCCGTGTCAGCCATGCGCGACAAGGTCTCGCGCATCAGGGCCTTGTCACCCAACAGGCGTTGGTGTGGCGCACCGGGTGCGTTGGGCATCAAGCGCAAGCCCACGTAGCGATAGCCCAATTGCCCAGCAATGGCGATGGACTCGGGCACGGTGGAGGCATCCGCCGTGAGGTAGGCCTGTGAATAAATGCGGGGGCTCGACATGGCGGTGGCTTTACTTCAAAGGCGACACAGCGGTGGGCATGGCAATGGTAGACACCATGTTCGTGGTCAAGTGGGCAGGCCCGCCCTTGGGTGGCCAAATGCCTTGAGCCACCGCATCAGCGCGCGCTTTAGAACGTGCGTCCAGCGAGGAATACGCCCAGATATTGGTGAAACGCAAAGGGCCATCCAAGGCCACCATCGCGATGACGCAGGGCGAGAGCTTTTCACGTGCAGGCACAGCTTGCTCCCACAAATCAATCGTGGGTTGCACACCGCCGGGTTTGATGCCGTAGGTGCGAATTTCATAGACCGGACCGTGGATGCCGCTCTCGGCGCTGGGGCGCACGGGCTTCATCCAGGGGAAGCCTTGGTAGCTGTGTTGTTCCAAGCTTTGGAAGATTTCGCCGCAACCAAAGGGGCTGGCGTTTTGCTGGGTTCGCTGGCGTTCGGCCTGCAGGCAGGCCAAGTCATCAAAGCCGCGCAACACAATCATTTGGTTCAACACACCGATGTCGGTGAACCAGCAGCCCAGCAATTCGCCTTGGCCTTGGGCGGCGAAAGTTTGTACGTTGGCAGCGGCTTGGGCGGCGGTGCCAAAAGGCAGCGTCATGGTGGCGAGTTCGTAGTACATGGGAGAAGTCCTTTTGAAAAATGAATGTTCTGTTGACACGCGCGCCGCATGGTGCGCCGCGATGTAACCAAAAGTCATGGCGGGCCCCAAGGTGATGCCACCACTGGGATAGTTGCCGCCCATCACGCTAGAGAGGTCGTTGCCACCGGCGTACAAACCGTCGATGGCTTGACTCTGGGCGTTGAGCACTTGCGCGTGCTCGTTGCAACGCAAACCCGCGAAGGTGCCCAAGCTGCCCGCCACCACGCGCACGGCGTAGAACGGGCCATCTTGAAGAGGTGCCATGCAGGGGTTACGGCCGGTGTGGGTGGCGTCGCCCTGCATGCGGTTGTAAGGGGTTTGGCCTTTGGCGAATTCGCCGTCGTAGCCAATATCGGCCTGTGTGTTGTAGCGCGTCACGGTGTTGTGCAAGGCCACGGCATCGATGCCACACGCTTGCGCCAACTCGGCCAAAGTGTTGCCGCGTTGCAGATAGCCGTTGGCCAACATGCCATGCAAAGGCACAGGCGCGGGCTTGACCGCGCCCAAACCCCAGCGGCGGATGAAGCGGTGGTCCACCACCAGCCAGGCTTGCACGGGCTCACCCTCGGGAAGAGCCTGCAACAGGCCTTGCATGAAGTCGTGGTACGAGTCAGCCTCGTTGGTAAAACGCTTGCCAAAACGGGTCACCGCGATCAAGCCGGGTTTGCCGCGCTCAATCAAATGCGGAAAGTGCGCCACCGTGCCATCGGCGCGTGGCACCAAGGACACGGGCGCCATGGCAGCGGCGTGCTTCAAGTCAGTCGCCACCACCGCGCCCACGGCTTCGCCCATGCGCAAGCCGTCGCCGGTGTTGCCACGTGACGCGGCCGAGAAATGTTGCAGCCCCGTGGGGTCATGCGGCAGCAGCGCACGTTTTCGTTGCACATCGTGCGGAAACCCACCGGTGGCCAGCACCACACCGCGCTTGGCGCGAATTGTGTGTTCCACCCCATCGCGCATCACCACCGCGCCGCGCACGACGGATGTGCCGTCACTGCCCTCTTCCACTACCAAACGCACGGCGGGGCTGTTGACACGAATATCCACACCCGCATCAAAGGCCGATTTGGCCAAGCCCGCCACCAAAGCATTGCCATTGACCAGGTGCATGCCACGGCCATGCAAGACCACATCCATCACGTAACGCGCGACGCGTTTGGCCACATAAAAGAACGAGCCCCAGGACCGCAGGGCATTGAAGAAGTGGCGAATGTCAGCCCCCGAGGCGATGCCCATGCCCAGGAATGTGGTTTCGTACAAAGGCTTTTTAAGCTGTTGAATATGCTGACCCAACAAGCGGCCGTCAAACGGTGCGGCGCAGACCGAGCGCCCGCCCAAGACCGCGTCTTCGGTGCGGCCATGAAAGTCGGGAATCGCATTGCCGTCGATGAACTGCAAGGCCGTGTGCTCTTCAAAAAAACGCACCATGCGGGGGCCTTGATTCAAAAACGCACGGGCACGCGCTTCGTCAAACTGCTCACCCAGTTCATGGCGCAGATAGGACAGCGGTTTTTCAATCGGTTCGGCAATGCCCGCTTTGAGCGCCAAGAGGTTGCGCGGAATCCACATCCAGCCACCTGACCAAGCGGTGGTGCCGCCGTAGTGCGGGTCTTTTTCAACCACGATCACTTTCAAACCCAGATGCGCCGCCGTCACGGCCGCAGACAAAGCGCCCGCGCCTGAACCAATCACCAAGAGATCGCAGGTGTCTTCAGGGGTCGTGTGTGTGTGACGGGTGTGGGTTGTCATGTGTCAAGCGGGTCAAATAGTGCGCTTTACGCGGCGTAAATCGGCTGACGGTCTTTGGGCAAGGTGCGCTGGCTGAAGAAAGGCGAGGCGCCACTGGCCGCCGCCAACTGCGCGGCAAACGAGACCAACTCTGCACCCAAGGCCAGCATGCGCTCCTCGGTGAAGCGCACCGTGGGCCCGGCAATGCTGATGATGCCAATCGGCGCTTGTCCGGCCAAACGCACAGGCGCAGCCATGGCGTTCAAGCCTGCGGTATAGGTTTCTTGGGTGAGCGAGTAGCCGCGCACGCGCGCATCGTTGACCATCTGCAACACAGCTTGCAAGGAGGCCGGGGCGTTGGGGCCGTAGTCTGCTGGCGAGCCCAAGCCTTGTTTGGCGACCAAGGCCAAAGCCTCGTCGTCGCTCAAGGCCATCATCCAAGCCAGACCTGAAGCCGAGCAGCTCAGGCGGGCGTCGCTGCCCATGTCCGGGTCGTAGCGCAGGCCTTGGCGTGCGCCTTGGGCGCGCGCCACCCAGGTTAAACGTTCGCCGTCTACCACCGACAAGCGCACCAGCTCGCCCGAAATTTGCGCCAAACGGTCGAGCAAAGGCTGGGCAATGTCGACGATGCCGGTGTTGCTGAGAAAGCTCAAGCCCATGGACACCAGCTTGGTGGTCAGCACATAGTCGCCATGGTCGCGGGTTTGACGCACATAGCCACAGCGCACCAAGTCGGCCAACAACCGGTGCACGGCGCTGCGGGGAATGTTGAGCTGATCCGCAATGGCGGCCAATTCCAAGCCGTCGCCATGGGCAGACAGCAACTCAAGAATGCCGAGGGTTCGCTCAAGGACACCGTTCATGAAGGGCTTTGGTTGGGGCTGAAAAATGAATTGGGTCAAAGTTTACCGAAAAACAGAATCAAATTCAATAGTTGAATTTGATTCCATTTTTAGATAAGATTTGACCATTCCTTTCTACCCACAGGTTTCAACCATGCTCGACAACTACAGCGGTGCCACACGTGTGCACTTCATCGTAGGCGACCCGATCGCCCAAGTTAAATCCCCGTTTGGTGTCACCCAAGCGTTTGAGCAAGCGGGTCGTGACGCGATCTGCGTGCCCGCGCATGTGAGCACCGCCGAGCTGAGCCAGTGGCTAGACGGTGTGTCGAAGTCGAAAAACGTGGACGGCATCATCGTCACCGTGCCACATAAGTTTGATTGCTATGCCCTGTGTGCCACCGCTTCACCACGCGCCGAGTTTTTGAAAACCGTCAACACCATGCGCCGCAATGCCGACGGCACTTGGTACGGCGACATGTTTGACGGCTTGGGCTATGTCGAGGCCATGCGCGCCAAAGGCTGCCAGCCCGAAGGCAAAAAAGCCTTGCTGGTCGGCGCCGGTGGCGCGGGCTCAGCCATCGCCCATGCGCTGGTCATGGCTGGGGTGAGCGAACTGGCCATTCACGACCCCGACCTCACACGCCGCGACACATTGATCCAACGCCTGGCCAGTTTGAACAAAGCCAAAGTCACCGCAGGCAGCGCTGACCCCACAGGCATGGACATTGCGCTCAACGCAACCCCGATTGGCATGAAAGCCAGCGACCCCACCCCCATCGACGTTCGTGGCATCACCGCCCAGATGTTTGTGGGCTGCGTGATCACCGCACCGGCCGTGCCCCCACTGATCGAAGCGGCCCGTGCCAAGGGCTGCGCCACCATGACGGGTGCAGACATGTTTGCGCGGGTGCGTGACTTGATGGTGAATTTCTTAATCGGGAACTAAATCGGGAGCTGAACGCATGAACGCCAAAACTTTTGCCAAAGACCACACGCCCAACACCGCCCTGTCGCAGCTGAGCGAGGACGACAGCTTTGACGTGGTCGTCATTGGTGCCGGTGGCGCCGGTATGTCGTCGGCCCTGTTTGCCACCCTCAAAGGTGCACGCGTATTGCTGGTGGAGAGCACCGAATACCTAGGCGGCACCACCGCCTTGTCAGCCGGCACCACCTGGGTGCCAGGCACAGACAAAGGTTTGAAGGTGGAACCGCGCGACACACTGGAGCGCGCCAAAACCTTTTTGAACAACGCCGTCGGTGAGCGCGCCGAACAAGCCTTGCGCGATGCTTTTATCGACAACGGCCCCAAAGCCATTGCCCTGCTGGAAGCGCAGACCGATGTGAACTACCAAGTGCGTGCGCTGCACCCTGACTATTTGTCAGAACTGGAAGGCTCGGTGTTGCGCGGCCGTGCGATTGAGCCAATTCCTTTTGATGGCCGTTTGCTCGGCGGCGCCTTGAAGCTGATTCGCCCGCCCATCCCTGAATTCACCGTGCTCGGCGGCATGATGGTCGATCGCGACGACATTGCCAACTTGCTCAAGCTGACCCAATCTTGGTCGGCCTTTGTGTATTCCACCCGCATCATCTTGCGTCACGCCATGGACAAACTGCTGTGGGGCCGTGGCACGCGTTTGGTGATGGGCAATGCGCTGATCGCGCGTTTGCTCTATTCGCTGATGCAACGCAACGCCACCCTCCTCACCCAAACCAAGGTGGAGAACATCGTGAAAAAAGGCGACGCCGTACACAGCGTGGTGCTGAGCCAAGGCAACGTCAAACGCACGGTGCGCGTCAAAGGCGGTGTGGTCATGGCCAGCGGTGGCTTTAACCGTCACCCTCAAAAACGCGCCGAAATGCTGCCCGGGGCGGATGTGAAGTGGTGCCCCGGTGCGCCCGGTCACACCGGCGCTGCGCAAGATTTGGCCTTGGCCGCGGGCGCACGTTTTGGTGAAGGCGGCTTGAGCAACGCGTTTTGGGCTCCTGTGTCTACGCGCCAACGCGCCGATGGCACCACCGCCGTCTTCCCTCACTTTGTGATGGACCGCGGCAAGCCAGGCATGATCACCGTCAACCAAAACGGCCAACGCTTTTTGAACGAATCTACCTCGTACCACTTGTTTGGCATTGCCATGCAAGAAGCCCACAAGCACACGCCTAGCGTGCCCTCGTGGCTGATTGCCGATGCGCCCGCCTTGAAGCGCTACGGCATGGGCATGGTGCGTCCCGGTGGCGGTGGCTTGGCGCCCTTCTTGGCCGATGGTTATTTGACCCAAGCTGACAGCCTGGGCGAGCTGGCCCAAAAACTCGGCATGCGTGCCGATGTGCTGCAAGCCACTGCGGCCTCCTTCAACGAAAGCGCCATCAAAGGTGAGGACAGCGTCTTCCAACGCGGCACCACCGACTACCAGCGCGCCAACGGCGACGCGCTGTGGGACGGCCCCAACCCCTGTTTGGGTGCGCTCACGCAAGGGCCGTTCTACGCAGTGCGCTTGTACCCCGGCGACATTGGCGCGGCCACCGGTTTGTTGACCGATGTGCATGCCCGTGCCATCGACGGCTACGGCCACATCATTCCTGGGCTGTATGCCTGCGGCAACGACATGCACTCCATCATGGGTGGCACCTACCCAGGCCCAGGCATCACGATTGGCCCAGGTCTGACCTTTGGCTACCTGGCAGCCGAGCATGCGGTGGAGCGCGCACGCCAGAGCTGATCCGTGCCCAGAAGAAGCGGCTCACTACAATAGCCGCTTCTTCAACAGCCTCTGGATCAACACCATGAACCGCTGCACATTGCCCAACGGGCAGGCTCTGTCATGAGCCGCAAAGTCTTCATCAAAACCTTCGGTTGCCAAATGAACGAGTACGACTCGGACAAGATGGCTGACGTGCTGGGAGAAGCCCAGGGTTACGAAAAAACCGACGACCCCGAACTTGCCGACCTGATTGTTTTCAACACCTGCTCGGTGCGTGAAAAGGCGCAAGAAAAAGTCTTCTCAGACCTGGGCCGCATCCAACATTTGAAAGCCAAGGGCGTCAAGATTGCCGTCGGCGGCTGCGTGGCCAGCCAAGAAGGCGACACCATCATCGCCCGCGCACCCTATGTGGACGTGGTGTTTGGGCCCCAAACCCTGCACCGGTTGCCAGACTTGTTGAACCAGCGCGAAGCACTGGCCAAGCCGCAAGTCGACATCAGCTTTCCTGAGATTGAAAAATTCGACCACTTGCCTCCGGCTCGTGTGGAAGGCGGCAGCGCGTTTGTGAGCATCATGGAAGGCTGCAGCAAATACTGCAGCTACTGCGTGGTGCCCTACACCCGTGGCGAAGAAGTGAGCCGCCCGTTTGACGACGTGTTGGTCGAAGTCGCAAGCTTGGCCGCGCAAGGCGTAAAGGAAGTCACGCTCTTGGGCCAAAACGTCAACGCCTACCGTGGCGCCATGGGCAACACGGCAGAGATTGCCGACTTTGCGCTGCTCATCGAGTACGTGGCCGAAATTCCTGGCATCGAGCGCATCCGCTACACCACCAGCCATCCCAACGAGTTCACCCAACGCCTGATTGATGTGTACGCCAAGGTGCCACAACTGGTGAGCCATTTGCACCTGCCCGTGCAGCACGGCAGCGACCGCATTTTGATGGCCATGAAACGCGGCTACACCGCCATGGAATACAAGAGCACGGTGCGCAAGCTGCGCGCCATTCGCCCTGACATGGCCATGAGCTCGGACTTCATCGTCGGCTTTCCAGGCGAGACCGAAGAAGACCACCAAAAGCTCATCAAGCTCATGCACGATGTGTACTTTGACAACTCGTTCAGCTTCATCTTCAGCCCGCGCCCCGGCACGCCGGCGGCCAACCTGCACGACGACACACCGCACGCGGTGAAGCTGCGCCGCTTGCAAGAGGTGCAAAAAATCATCGACGACAACATGCGCGACATCAATGTGCAACGCGTGGGCACGGTGCAACGCGTGTTGGTGGATGGCTTCTCCAAAAAAGACGCCACAGAACTGCGCGCGCGCACCGAATGCAACCGCATCGTCAACTTCAAAGGCGGCCCCAACCCCGAGCGTTTGATGAACCAACTCATTGACGTCAAGATCACCGAGGCCAACCCGCATTCGTTGCGGGGTGAGGTGGTGGTTCAGTAAACCCCGTCAAAACTTCAGCGTGACCAACCGACGAGTCGCCTTTGTGCGGCTCGTTCGCTTTGCGGCTTGTATAAACTGAAGTCAGACAACGAGACAAGCCCATGAAAGCAGAACTGAACGAACGCATCACGCGCATTGGACCGAATACCCCTTGCGGCAACTTGATGCGCCACTATTGGCAGCCCGTGGCGCTGGTGGACGAATTCAACCCCGCGCTCGACCCGCGCATGGGCATACGCCCTGTCAAAGCGGTGCGCGTGCTGGGCCAAGACCTGGTGTTGTTCAAAAACGCACAGGGCGAGTTTGGTTTGCTCGACCGCGATTGCCCGCACCGTGGTGCCGACTTGTCGTTCGGCCGCAACGAGGGCGATGGATTGCGCTGCCCCTTTCACGGCTGGAAATTTGATATCACCGGCCAATGCCTCGAGACGCCCGCCGAGCCCACGGGCAGCAAGCTGTGCCAACACGTCAAGCAACGCCACTACCCG
>Ga0228702_1000178_pt1 | contig 54497 bp, 55 predicted proteins | sample McNCre217_Aug_MG_2_FD_178018 | JGI IMG/M metagenome (GOLD analysis project Ga0228702, IMG submission 178018) | Freshwater microbial communities from McNutts Creek, Athens, Georgia, United States - 20-17_Aug_MG | ecosystem: Environmental > Aquatic > Freshwater > Creek | place: USA: Georgia... | reverse complement strand
GGACCAGCCCTGTCTCCCCTGCACCGGCTCATCAAGCCACGCACTCGACAACAGGACAACCGCGACTTCTTGCCCTTATCCACGCGCCCACCCACCGTCCCCTGCGCTGATCTCACATTGATTAGCGTGGAGGCGACGGTCTCAGCGGCAATTCCCTTCGTTCTCTGACGTCCCTCAGGCATCGTTGGCCCGTCATGGGCCTGTGATGATTTGACACGTGAAGGAACCGCATCATGAAACGGATGCTCATTAATGCAACCCAGTCGGAAGAACGCCGCCTGGCCATCGTCGACGGCCAAAAACTGCTCGACTATGAAATTGAAATCGAAGGTCGCGAACAGCGCAAAGGCAACATCTACAAAGCCGTGGTGACACGCGTCGAGCCATCGCTCGAAGCTTGCTTTGTGGACTACGGCGAAGACCGCCATGGCTTCTTGCCATTCAAAGAAATCTCCAAGCAGTACTTCGCCGAAGGCGTGTCGGTGAGCCAAGCGCGCATCCAAGACGTCATCAAAGAAGGCCAAGAGCTGTTGGTCCAAGTTGAAAAAGAAGAGCGTGGCAACAAAGGTGCGGCGCTCACCACCTTCATCAGCTTGGCTGGTCGCTATGTGGTGCTCATGCCCAACAACCCACGTGGCGGTGGCGTCAGCCGCCGCATCGAGGGTGATGACCGCGCCGAACTCAAAGAAGCGATGGACCAATTGGAATACCCCAAGGGCATGTCCATCATCGCGCGCACCGCTGGCATTGGCCGCAGCGCCCCTGAGTTGCAATGGGACTTGAACTACTTGCTCAAGTTGTGGACCGCCATCGATGGCGCCAAGGGCGCCAAAGGCGCGTTCTTGATTTACCAAGAATCCAGCTTGGTCATCCGCGCCATCCGCGACTACTTCAACCACGACATCGGCGACATCTTGATCGACACCGATGACATCTACGAGCAAGCGCATCAGTTCATGGCCCACGTCATGCCTGAGCACGCCGCTCGTGTGAAGCGTTACAGCGACGAAACCCCGCTGTTCAGCCGCTTCCAAATCGAACACCAAATCGAGTCGGCCTACGCCCGCACCGTCAACCTGCCTTCCGGCGGCGCGATTGTGATTGACCACACCGAAGCCTTGGTATCGGTGGACGTCAACTCGGCCCGCGCCATCAAAGGCGGTGACATCGAAGAAACCGCCACACGCACCAACTTGGAAGCCGCCGACGAAGTGGCCCGCCAAATGCGTTTGCGCGACTTGGGCGGCCTGATCGTCATCGACTTCATTGACATGGACGAGAGCCGCAACCGCCGTGACGTGGAAAACCGCTTGCGCGACGCCTTGCGCCACGACCGCGCCCGCGTGCAATTCGGCACCATCAGCAAATTCGGTTTGATGGAAATGAGCCGCCAACGCTTGCGTCCTGCGCTGAGCGAAGGTGCTTCGATTCCTTGCCCACGTTGCGGTGGCTCTGGCCACGTGCGTGACACCGAGAGCTCGGCGCTGCAAATCTTGCGCATCATCCAAGAAGAGGCCATGAAGGACAACACGGCTGCCGTGTACGCCCAAGTGCCGGTGGAAGTGGCCTCGTTCTTGTTGAACGAAAAGCGCACTGAAATTGCCAAGATTGAAATCCAGCAACGCCTGAACGTGTTGCTCGTGCCAAACAAGACACTGGAAACACCCAACTACAAGTTGGAGCGTCTGAAGCACGACGACCCACGCCTCGACCGCGTGGAAGCCAGCTACAAAATGGCCGAGGAGTTTGAAGACCCCACCGCCGTGACACGCCGTTCACAAGAGCCCACCAATAAGCAAACCCCCGTCATCAAAGGCGTGTTGCCTGATGCACCGGCACCCGCGCATGAGCCTAAGCCTGCTGCACCTGCGAAAGCACCTGCACACGCACGCGGTCCCAAGCCCGCTGCCAAAGCAGCAGCCAAATCAGGCGGCTTGTGGGGCTGGTTCACTGGTTTGTTCAGCAGCGACTCAGAAGAAAAAGCCAAGCCTGCCGTAAGCGACAAAAAACCAGGCGAACGCGGCGAGCGCCGTGATGGCCGCAGCGCCAATGGCCGAGGCGGCCGTGGTGGTCGCGGTGGCCGTGGTGGCGACCGCGCCGAACGCGGCGATCGTCCAGAGCGCAGCGCCGAAGGCCGTAACGAGCGTAACGTCGAAGGCCGTAACGAACGCAACGCCGAAGGCGTTGAGGCCCGTGGCGAACGTCCAGCGCGTGGTGAACGTGGTGATCGCAATGTGGAACAACGCGGCGAAGGTCGCGGCCCACGCCAAGACCGCAACCGCGGTGGCCGTGGTGAACCACGCAATGCCGAAGGCCAAGCAGCCCTCGACCACAACGCCACACCAGAAGCCCAAGCCGAAGCCCGCTCCAAAGCGCGCAACGAGCGCATGGCCCGCGAAGAGCGTGGCGAAGGCAGCAATGCTGGCGAACCACGTGAACCTCGCGCTGAGCGCGGCGAAGGTCAAAACCGTCGCGAACGCAGCCCACGTGGCGAGCGCAACGAAGGCCGCCGTGAACGCGCCCCACGTTTGGACGAGAACGGCAACCCAGAAGCCTTGCCACTCGACAACGCAGCTGGCGTTGAAGGCCAAGCACCGCAAACCGACGAGAACGGTGGCGAGCGTCGTGAGCGCCGCTCACGCGACCGCTATGGCCGTGACCGCCGCGAGCGTGGTGATCGCGCACCGCGTGAAGAAGGTTCTACAGAACACGCCGACAACGGCCAATCTGCTGAACACGACCACACGTCAAACGAGCAAGCCCCACAAGAGGCACGTGAGCCACGCCAACCGCGTGAATCACGCGAACAACGCGAACCTCGTGGTGAGCGTCAAGAGCGCTCTGACCGTGCGCCACGTCACGCACCGCAGGATGACGCGCCACAAGCTGCACCTGCACCTGCAGCCCAAGCCCCTACCCGCGCCGGCATGCCACGCATTCAAGCGTTCACATTGCCTGTGGCTGACATGCAAGCCGTGGCCCAAGGCAGCGGTTTGGAATGGGTCAACTCCAAGCCAGAGCGCATCGCAGCCGTACAGGCCACCATCGCAGCCGAGCCCAAGCCCGTGCATGTGCCACGCGAGCGCCCACCGCTGGTGATCTTGGATGAAGGCCCACTGGTGTTGGTTGAGACCCGCAAGGACCTGTAAACCACCCCAACCCCGAAAGGGGTCGTGAGCCCCAAAGAAAAAGGCCTAGAGAAATCTAGGCCTTTTTTGTTTGTCGGTGTATGTCGTTTTATGCGGCCACTTCAGCAGCACGCTTCCAACACAACTGGGCACGTGCCGCGTCTTCTTTTTGCTCGGCCAATTGGGCCAAAGTGCGCCAGGCTTGGCGTTGCATGTCGGCGTTGCTGAGTTGTGGTGCGGCTTGTTCCAGCATCTGTTGCGCCTTGCCCCACAGCGCGTGATGCCAGCACACCATGCCAGCCAAATACTGCAACTCCACCCAACGTGGGTAGGTTTGGCGGGCGCGGTCGATGCTGGCCAGCCATTCGGGATCGGCAGGCAACATCAGCAAAGCACGCGCCAAGGTTTGGGCCACGCGCTCGCGCATGGCGGGTGTGCAGCTGTCGGGCTGTTGCACCATGCGGTTCCACAAAGGCGTGAGCCAAGGCATGACAGCTGCGGCCTCGCCGCTGAGTTTGAGCATGCGCTGTGCCGCATGCAACACCACTTCGGGCTGCATGCGTTCCGTATCTTCTAGGGCGTCCCACGCGCGTTGCAATTGGGCGCTGTCGTGCCCTTCGTTCAAACTGGCCACAGCCAATTCGCGCAACAGGCTTTGGCCTGCGGCATCAGAAAACGCGCCATGCTTGGCCAGCAAACGTGCCGTCTCAAGCGCCGAGGCATGTTGTTTGTTCAAGCGCGCGGCTTTGAGGCGCAAACGCAAAGCCAACATGCGGCGTGCGGCGCCGTGGCGCAAACCATCGAGCCAACGCACAGCTTCGGGCGTATCGCGGTCGCTCATCGCCCAACGCGCTGCGGCTAAGTAAGCAGACTCAATGGTTTCTTCCACCACCTCATCGTTTTGGTTGCGCGTCATCTCCATGATGGTTTGCAGATGTGCCATGCGTGTTTCGCGGTCACGCAAAGCATGCGCACTTTCAGCTGCTACCAAATGCGCGACCACACGCAACTGATGCGCGTGGCGAGGTGCGGGGTCGTCCGCGGTGCGCACAGAGGCCAACAAACTTTCCAACGCCAACGCTTTGTCTGCCGACTTCACAGCGCGCACATAGCGGCCACTCCACAGCTCAGACAAAGCATCCAGCAAGGCCGCGTGCATGGCACGCTCTTTTTGTTGCAAGCGCCAGCGACGTGCTTGGTGCGGCAATTCAAACAAGGCCGACATGGCGCGCCATGCCAAGTGCAGCATGACAAACAACACCACGAGGACCAACAACACCAAATTGAGGGAGAGGTCGACACGGTAAGGCGACCAAAACACGGTCACCGTGCTTTGGTTACCGCCGGCCAACAAGGCCGACGCCACCGCCACACCAAAGAGGGCTACAAACCACAGAGCGGCTCTCATGTCAGCGCCCCGCTGCAGCTGTGGTGAGGGCCGCGATGGTGTCGTCCACACGCGGAATCTCGATTTGCTTGGACTGCGCCAACACCTCACGCGCCAGCGCCAAGGTGGTTTGACCTTGGCGGGTTTGCATATCGAAATAATGGGCTAAATCGTCGTTGGCTTGCTTCATGTCGGACTGCACCACATCGAAGTGACGGGCCAGCAAACCCAAGCGTGCATTGAGCAAACGCAGTTTGAGGTTTTCACGCACAAAGTAGCTTTGGTCGGGTGCGAGCATGCTGGCTTCGGGCTTGTCGATGCGACTCACGCGAATGAGGTTTTGTGCGTCGTTCCAAATGTCGGACCACACCTTCTCCCACCAGCTCATGCTGATGGCTTTGGCCCAGCTGGTGGCAGGCACTGGCTGAGCAGCTTTAGGCTGGGGCACATTGCCCACGGCGTTGAGCAAAGGCAAGGTGTCGACCACACGCACCAGTTCGTCGAGTTTGAACAGCAGTGCCGGTGTGTCTGCCACCGCCGTGGCTTTGATGCGCTCAATGTCACGGGTCACCGCACGCAGCACGGGTTCTAGGCGCGGTTGAGCCACTTTGGTCAACCGTTGCTCGGCCGAGTTGAGCGCGGCCAACAAGGGCTGCACGCTACCTGTGAGCTGGGCTTGTTGCTGGGCCAAGCGAATGGCCGACTCAATATCCACCACCAGGTTTTCGTCACGCGAGCGCGAGAGGCTTTGCATCAGCTCTTCCAATTGGCTGCGCTGCAGCGCCACTTCGCTGAGTTTGGCATCAGTCACCGACAAGCGGGCCGCGGTTTCGCGTGCCAGCTCTTCGGCTTGTTTAGAGGTCACACGTGCTTCCACCGCTTGGCTGCCGGTGTCGGCGCTTTGGCGTGCCAGTTGCTCTTGAATGCCCGAGAGCTTGGCCCACATCAGGCCGGAACCCACAGCGCCCACCACAGCCAACGCACCGATGCTGCGTGTGAGCCACTTGCGGGTGTCCGTTGTGTTGTTGAACTCACTCGCGCTGGCAAGCGGCTCAGTCGTGGGGCCCAAAGGCGGGAGGTTGGAGGTGTCGTCGTGCTCTGGCTTCATGCCAGAGATTCTAATGAGACTAATAAATCTGCCAATGACGGCTTAGACATTTGAATGTCACCAAATCCCAAGGACTGTGCGGTTTGCGCGATGCGGGGATGGGTGGCAATGCAGCGGGCCTTGGCCCAGCTTTGCGCAGGCAAAGCACGCGCAAGGTGCGCAATCGCTTGTGAACTGCTGAAGCACCACACGCTGCCATCCGTGGCGGCATCGGCAGCCCGCGCTTTTTGCTCTGCCGACCACACCGGAGCGCGGCGCTCGTAAGCCACCACAAACTGAGCCGATGCGCCCGCCGCCTGCAGCTGTTGGGCCAACCAATCGCGGCCTGTGCCGCTCAGTGGCGCATGAGGTGCGATGCGTGACTCTGCTTGGTCAGCGTTGATAGCGGCAGTGCTTTCAGACACACCTGCGTCTGAACACACATCATGGCCCCGGACAATGAGCACGGGCTGCCCCACTTTCACTTGCGCAGCCACACGCTGCCACAAGGCTTCCGAGTCAAACTGCACCGCGTCGGCGGCGGGGCTGTCAATGCATGCCTCGGGCACGCCCGCTTGTCGCAAGGCTTTGTGCGTGCCGGGGCCGGTGGCCCAGCAGCGCGGGCCGTTGGTCCAAGCGCCAGCGGTTTGGCCTGCATCGGCACGCAGCGCCGCTGGTTGACTGTCAAAGAAATAGCGCACAGCTTGCGCGCTGACAAACATCACGGCTTGAAAGTTGGGCCACTGCGCCCACGCTTGCACCACAGCTTGCGTGTGACGGGCAGGTCCCACTTCAATCAATGGCAAGACCAGCGCTTGGTAGCCTGCCGCTTGCAGCGCATCGACCCACGCTTGCGCATCGCCTGCGGGTCGGGTGATGATGACGCGCATGACAGGTTGAAAAACTTAGTGAGCGCCTTGCGCGCGCAACTGAGCCGCCACCGATTCGCCCAACACATTGGCAGCCTCACGCGAAACAGGATCAGCGGCATTCAGCGCTTGCTTGGCCTCAGCGCGCAGCAACACAGACGCACCCGTCGGGTCGCCCCACGCGGCTTGCAAATGCAGCACGCCATCGGTCAAGGTGGCATGCGCCGCCAAAGGCATGGAGCAACTGCCGCCCATGGCTCGGCTCACGGCGCGCTCGGCGGTCACGGTCAGCCAAGTGGCGGCATCGGCCAACGGGGCCAAGGCTTGGGCCACGTCGGCGCGGTTGCTGCGCACCTCAATGCCCAACGCGCCTTGACCTGCGGCGGGCAACATCTCAGACGTTTCAAAAATGTGGCGAATGCGCTCACCCAAACCCAAGCGCTTCAAGCCCGCAGCAGCCAACACAATGCCGTCGTACTGACCTTCGTCGAGCTTGCGCAAACGGGTGTCCAAGTTACCGCGCAGGGGCTCAATCTTCAAATCGGGTCGCAAGGCGCGCAACAGCACGGTGCGACGCAGACTGGACGTGCCGACCACCGCGCCTTGCGGCAAATCATTCAAGTGTGCGTATTTGGACGACACCCATGCATCGCGCGGGTCTTCGCGCTCCATCACGCAAGCCAGGTCAAAGCCTTCAGGCAAATCCATGGGCACGTCTTTGAGCGAATGCACGGCCAAGTTGGCACGGCCTTCTTCGAGCGCCACTTCGAGCTCTTTCACAAACAAACCTTTACCACCCACTTTGCTCAAGGAGCGGTCCAAGATTTGGTCACCTTGCGTGGTCATGCCCAACAGCGCCACACTGTGACCTTGGGCCTGCAGCAAGGCTTGCACGTGCTCAGCCTGCCACATGGCCAAACGGCTTTCGCGGGTGGCAATGGTCAAAGAAACGGGGGATGTGGAGGCAGTGGACAAAACAAAACTCGCTTTTTCAGGGCCACGACAGGTGTGTGGCGAAATCAATTGCGGCAAATGTTAGCAGGCGGCATACGGCTCCCAAGCCCGATAAAATCTGACACCTATGACAAACCAACTCGACAAAAAATCCCAAGCGTGGTCCGCCCTGTTTTCTGAACCCATGAGCGAGTTGGTCAAGCGCTACACCGCCAGCGTGTTCTTTGACAAACGCTTGTGGCAAGCCGACATCACGGGCAGCTTGGCCCACGCAGAGATGTTGGGCCACCAAGGCATCATCGGCAAAGACGACCATGCCGCCATTCAAAAAGGCATGGCGCAAATTTGGTCTGAAATTGAATCCGGCCAGTTCGAGTGGAAGCTCGACCTCGAAGACGTGCACCTGAACATTGAAGCGCGCCTCACCCAACTGGTGGGCGATGCGGGCAAACGTCTGCACACCGGCCGCAGCCGCAACGACCAAGTCGCCACCGATGTGCGCCTGTGGTTGCGCGGCGAGATGGACCTGATCATCGACTTGTTGCTTGATTTGCAAAAGTCGCTCGTGGAAGTGGCCGAAAAAAATGTCGAAGTCATCTTGCCCGGCTTCACCCACTTGCAAGTGGCCCAACCCGTGAGCTTTGCGCACCACCTGTTGGCCTATGTGGAAATGTTTGCACGCGACGCCGAGCGCATGAGCGACGTGCGTCGCCGCACCAACCGCTTGCCTTTGGGCAGCGCCGCTTTGGCTGGCACCACCTACCCACTGGACCGCGAACGCGTGGCCCGCACACTGGGCATGGTGGACGAACACGGCAACCCACAAGTCTGCCAAAACAGCTTGGACGGCGTGAGCGACCGCGACTTCGCGATTGAGTTCACCGCCGCCGCTTCGCTGTGCATGGTGCACATCAGCCGCATGTCGGAAGAGTTGATTTTGTGGATGAGCCAAAACTTTGGCTTCATCAAAATTGCCGACCGCTTCACCACCGGCAGCTCCATCATGCCGCAGAAGAAAAACCCAGATGTACCCGAACTCGCACGTGGCAAAACAGGCCGCGTGGTCGGCCATTTGATGGGGCTCATCACTTTGATGAAAGGCCAACCTTTGGCCTACAACAAAGACAACCAAGAAGACAAAGAGCCATTGTTTGACACGGTGGACACGCTCAAAGACACACTGCGCATCTTCAGCGAAATGGTGGGCGGCCAAGTCAACCCAGCCACTGGGCAAAAAGAAGGCGGCATCACCGTCAACGCCCAAGCCATGGAAGACGCGGCCAAAAAAGGCTTTGCCACCGCCACCGACTTGGCCGACTACTTGGTGAAAAAAGGCCAGCCCTTCCGCGATGCACACGAAACCGTGGCCCACGCCGTCAAGGCCGCCGCCAGCCACAACTGCGATTTGTCAGAGCTGCCACTGGAAGTGCTGCAAAGCTTTCACCCTGCCATCGAAAAAGACGTGTACGACTGCTTGAGCCTGCACGGCTCACTCAACGCACGCAACACCTTGGGCGGGACTGCGCCCGTGCAGGTGCGTGCGCAAATTGAGCGCCACCACAAACGCTTGGGCTGATATGTCAGACGTCAAAGATCCGCGCAGCGCACACCAAGCCATCGCGATCTTTGAGGCAGCCAAAGGCATGGCCGCGCTGGCGGGTTTGATTGGCGTGCTTGACCTGCTGCACCGCGATGTGCGCGCTGTGGTCTTGACGCTGATTGGCCGCTTTGGCCTTGACCCTGAGGCGCACTACCCTTCCCTGTTGCTGCATTACGCCGACTTGCTGCCAGACACCGATGTACACATGCTGGTGATGCTGGCCTCGGCTTATATCGCGCTGCGTTTCATCGAGGCCACAGGTCTGTGGCTAGACAAAGCATGGGGTGAATATTTGGGTGCACTCTCGGGCGGCATTTACATCCCGTTTGAGGTGATGCATTTGTTTGACGAGCCTTCGTGGATGAACGCCTTCATCGTGGCACTGAATACAGCCATCGTGGGTTACTTAACTTACGCGCTGTGGCGACGCCATCAACACCACGCACACGCATGACCGACATCCTCACCCTCACCATGAACCCTGCCTTGGATGTGCTCACCTCCATCGACCAGGTGAGCTACACCCACAAGATGCGCTGCGGCGCCACGCTCAAACACCCGGGCGGCGGTGGCGTGAACGTGGCGCGTGTGCTGCACCGTTTGGGTACCAACTGCGTGGCTGCGTATTTGGCGGGCGGTATCACAGGCGAGCGTCACCACAAGTTGATGAGCGCCGAAAAGGTACCTTGCCATGTGATGCCCATCGCCGACGAAACACGCGAGAGTTTTTCGGTGCACGAAACATCCAGCGGCAACGACTTTCGCTTTGTGCTGCCCGGCCCTCAGGTCTCAGCCGCTGAAGTTGAGGCCTGCTTTGACGACGTGGCACAGCACTTGCCCAAACAATTCCTGGTCATCAGCGGCGGCTTGGCACCCGGTATGCCCGAGAACTTTTATGCACGCTTGGCCACCTTGGCCAAAGCGCACGGCGTGCGTGTGGTGCTAGACACCAACGGCCCTGCGCTGGCCGAAGCACTGAAGGTCGGCGTGTCTATGTTCAAACCCAGCTTGCGTGAGCTGCGCGACTTGACAGGCCAAGACTTGCCCGATGAAGCCAGCCAAATTGCGGCTGCGCAGCGGCTGATTCAAAGTGGACAAGCCAACATCGTGGCGGTGTCCTTGGGTGCAGACGGCGCCTTGGTGGTGAGCGCCACCGAGCAGTGGCGTGCCCGCAGCATCAAAGTCGATGTGCAAACCACGATTGGGGCGGGCGACAGCTTTGTGGGCGGCATGGTCTGGTCACTGGGGCGTGGTGACAGCTTGGTCAAGGCGTTTCAGTACGGCATGGCGTCTGGGGCTGCGGCCCTGTTAGCGCCCGGCACCTCGTTGAGCCAAGCAGCAGATGTGCACTATTTATTGCCACAAGTGGTAGTCCAAGCCCTTTGAAGCCTTCGCTTTAAATTATTTCAATCCCGCTGTCGCACTCTTCACAGGGCTTTCACCGCACCTCGGGCTACCATGCGTCTCATATTTAGGAGACCTTGCATGCCCGTGATTACCAACATCGAAGATTTGCGCGTTTTGGCCGAAAAACGCGTGCCCCGCATGTTCTATGACTACGCCGACTCAGGCAGCTGGACCGAGGGCACCTACCGCGCCAACGAAGCAGACTTCCACAAAATCAAGCTCCGCCAACGCGTGGCAGTGAACATGGAAAACCGCAGCACCGCCACCCAAATGGTGGGCCTCGATGTGAAGATGCCCGTGGCCATTGCCCCCGTGGGCTTGACCGGCATGCAAAGTGCCGATGGCGAAATCAAAGCGGCCCGTGCTGCTGAGAAATTTGGCATCCCCTTTATCTTGTCCACCATGAGCATTTGCTCGATGGAAGATGTGGCCGCGGCGACCACCGCGCCCTTCATGTACCAGCTCTACATGATGCGCGACCGCGAAGCCATGTCCAACATGATTGAACGCGCCCGCAAAGCCAAGTGCAGTGCCTTGGTGCTGACGCTAGATTTGCAAGTGATTGGCCAACGCCACAAAGACTTGAAGAATGGTTTGACTGCGCCCCCCAGCCCCACGATTGCCAACATCATCAACCTCATGACCAAACCCCGTTGGTGCTTGGGCATGGCCGGCACACGCCGCCACACCTTTGGCAACTTGGTCGGCCATGTCAAAGGCGTGAGCAACATGAAGTCGCTCTCCTCATGGACCAACGAACAGTTTGACCCACGTCTGTCGTGGGAAGACGTGGCTTGGGTCAAAGCTCAGTGGGGTGGCAAGCTCATCCTCAAAGGCATTCAAGACGTGGAAGACGCCAAGCTGGCTGCGCAAAGCGGCGCCGATGCCATCGTGGTCAGCAACCACGGCGGTCGCCAGTTGGACGGTGCGCAGTCCAGCATCGAAGCCTTGCCCACCATCGTGGCTGCCGTGGGCGATCAAATTGAGGTCTGGATGGACGGCGGCATTCGCTCGGGCCAAGACGTGCTCAAGGCTTGGGCCTTGGGCGCACGCGGCACGCTGATTGGCCGCGCCATGGTGTACGGCCTGGGTGCGATGGGCGAAGAAGGCGTGAGCAAAGCCTTGCAAATCATCCACAAAGAACTGGATGTGACCATGGCGTTTTGCGGTCACACCAACATTCAAAACGTGAACACCAACATCTTGCTGCCGGGTACCTTTCCCAAGGCTTAAGCGCTGGTCTTATTGCTCCACAACACACCACCCGTTGACCAGTCGTGTTTTTTGATATCAAAAAACAAGATATCGACCGCCTCTGGGTTGCTGCCCAACGTTTTGCAAGTTGCTTCGGTCAAAGCCTTGGCCAGTTCTTTCTTTTGCTCAGGCGTGCGGCCTTCCATGAGTTCAACGCGAATGGTGGGCATGGGTTCTCCTTAAAGTTAAAAGTTGCCAGCGATTATGCTTGCGGCCTGTGACCTTGCCTGAAACCTCTCCCTCCAAAATGCGCCGCATTGCACACCTCGACATGGATGCGTTTTACGCTTCCATCGAGTTGCTGCGCTACCCACAACTCAAAGGGATGCCAGTGGTGATTGGCGGAGGTCGCCGCCGCGAAGACGACATGCTGGGTCGCTTGCGCGTGACACACCCCGAGCACGAATGGTCCGAGCACAACCTTCACGAGATACCGCTGGATTTTTTTCCACGCATCTCGGGCTATACCGGGCGAGGCGTCATCACCACGGCCACCTATGCTGCACGGCAGTTTGGCGTGGGCTCGGCCATGGGCGTGATGAAAGCAGCCAAGCTGTGCCCTGATGCGATATTGCTGCCCGTGGACTTTGACCAATATCGCCATTACTCGCAGCGCTTCAAAACCATCATCACCGACATCGCTCCGTTGATGGAAAACCGTGGCGTGGACGAGGTGTACATCGACTTCACCGATGTCCCTGGCGGTCAACGCGAAGGTGGGCGTGTATTGGCACGCCTGATTCAAAAAGCTATTTTTGATGACACGGGCCTCACCTGCTCGGTGGGCGTGGCACCCAACAAACTGTTGGCCAAGATGGCAAGCGAGTTCAACAAACCCAACGGCATTTCCATCGTCACTCAAGACGATTTGCAAAGCCTCATCTGGCCCCTGCCCTGTCGCAAAGTCAACGGCATTGGGCCCAAAGCAGAGGCCAAGCTGGCAACGCACGACATTCACACCATTGGCGAACTGGCTCAGCGCGACCGGGTGTGGCTGATGCAACACTTTGGCAAAAGCTACGGTGCGTGGCTACACGATGCCGCCCACGGTAAAGACGATCGCCCCGTGGAAACCGAGAGCGAACCCGTGAGCATCAGCCGAGAAACCACGTTTGAGCAAGACCTGCACGCTGTGCGTGACCGCGAGGCACTGAGTGCCATCTTCACCCAGTTGTGCGAACAATTGGCCGCGGACTTGCAACGCAAAGGCTATGTGGGAAAAACCATCGGCATCAAGCTGCGTTATGACAATTTTCAAAGCGTCACACGCGACCAAACCCTAGACCACCACATCCATCAAGCCGCAGCCATTCGCCAAGCGGCTGGCCAGTGCCTCAAGCGCGTGGACCTCAAACGTCGCTTGCGGTTGCTGGGGGTTCGTGTGGGTTCCTTGATGAAGCGAGAAGATTGGCAGACCCAAGGTCTGCGCATGGAAGAAGCACCGAATCAGCCCTATACCGAGTCGCTGTTTGGGGACGATGTCCCTCTGAAGTGACAAACGAGTTTCACAAGCGAAAATAACAAAATCAATCAATCTGGATTTTGAAAAATGCGCATGCTCACACGAAATCTATTTGGCTTTCTCGCTTGCGTTCTGCTCTTGAGCGGTCACACGCAAGCTGCTTGCTTGGGCGAACAAAGCACGTCAAAGGTGTACACCTTTGATGTGGTGCCTCAACTCACTGCTGCCAAGATTTACACCACTTGGTCGCCCTTGTTACAACGCGTAGGTCACGATGCCGGCTTGTGCTTTGAGCTGCGTGTGTCGGCCACCATCCCAGAGTTTGAACAAAAGCTACTCAAGGGTGAAGCTGAGTTTGTGTTCCTCAACCCGTACCACGCGGTGTTGGCCCATCAAAAGAAAAAATACCAACCCCTGCTAGCCGACAGCGAAGATTTGCTCACTGGCATTTTGGTGGTGCGCGTAGACAGTCCCATCAAAAACCTAGAGGAACTGAAAGGCAAAAGCATCAGCTTTCCTGCACCTAATGCATTTGCGGCGTCGCTTCTGATTCGCGCCGAATTGGCGAAGAAGAAAATTGACATCACACCCGTGTTCGTCAAAACCCACAGCAATGTGTATCGCTCGGTCATTGGCAAAGACGCTATTGCAGGCGGCGGGGTGAACAACACCTTGGACAACGAAGCGCCTGAAGTGCGACAACAGTTGCGCGTCCTCTACGAAACCCCCGCCTACACACCACACCCTGTGGCGACACACCCATCTGTGCCTGCCGCTGTGCGCGAGCGTTTTTTAAAAGCCATGCTCAAACTCACGCAAGACGAGGAAGGTCGCAAATTGTTGGACGGCATCAACCTGCGCAAACCCCAAGCGGTAACTTACGCCAAACACTACAAACCTCTAGAGTCTTTGCAGCTCGAAAAGTTCTTAGTCTTGACGGGCCAGTGACATGTTGCAACGCCTGAACACCTCGCAATGGCAAAGCATCAAGCCCGCCTTGCTCATCGGCTTGGCGTTGGCGCTGCTGCAAATTGGCTCAGGCGTGGCGGCGTATTACCAATCAAAGAGCTTGCTCTGGGAAGGTAAGTTTCAAACCTCACACAACCTCACGCAAGGTTTGGTCGTGGCAGTGGCTGATCAGATGGTGCTCAAAGACTACGCCTCGGTGGAGTCGCGTATTTTGCAAACCATGTCCAACGCCGAAGTGGCCTCGGTCATGCTGACCGACACCACAGGCAAGGTGCTGACGGCCCTCAAGCGCCAGCCGGGCCAAGAACCACGTTTGATGTTTGAGCCCAACTGGATTCCAACACCCCCCACCGAACAAGCGCTGCTGCAATCCCGCGATGATGCGTTCATCACCACATGGACCAAAGTGAGCTTGGGCTCAGACCTTGGCTGGGTACGCCTGCAAACCTACAACGAACTTGACAGCGCGGACTTGCGCAGCCTGCGCCAACAAACCTTGTTGCTGTCGGCGTTGTCGGTGGTGTCGGGCATCATCATCTTAGGGGTGTTTTTGTGGCGTGCGTATTTCACCGTGGTCAAACGCGGACACATGTTTGAAGTCAAGCTCGACGAGGCCACCAAGCGCTTGGTGCAGTCCGAAAAACTCGCTTCGCTTGGCGAGCTGGCTGCCGGTGTGGCCCACGAAATCAACAACCCCGTGGGCTATGTGTCGTCCAACCTCACCACCTTACAAAAGTATTTGGCCGTCTACGAAAAAGTGTTGGACGCGCCTGAGGCGGACAGCACCGAGATGGCTGCGCTTAAGAAAAAGTTCAACTACGCTTTCATTCGTGACGACTTGCAAAATTTGGTAAAAGAAACACAAGAAGGCGTTGGCCGTGTGAAGGCCATCATCCAAGACTTGAAAGACTACGCGCGCACCAATGCAGCCACGCACTATGTGGCGTCAGACATTCAAGTGGGCTTGCAGTCCACTCTCAACATTGCGCGCAATCAGCTCAAAGGCCGTGCCGATGTGCGCTTAGAACTGGGCAACTTGCCTTTGGTCGAATGCGCACCGTCACAAATTGACCAAGTGTTCTTGAATCTCATCGTCAACGCGGCACAGGCCATGCCTGAAAGCAAAATGGGTTTGATTGACATTCGCACACACTGTGATGACACACAGGTGTGGATTGAGGTGCAAGACAACGGACCCGGCATGGCACCTGAGATTTTGAAAAAAATCTTTGACCCATTTTTCACCACCAAAGACCCAGGCACAGGGACAGGCTTAGGCTTGTCTGTGTCGCAAAACATCATCCAACAGCATGGTGGTACGCTCACCGTCGACAGCACGGTGGGTGTGGGCACCTCGTTCAAAATCACCCTCCCAATCAAACGCCCTACGGCCAAAGGATGACCATGACTTCTAGCAATGAATCGTTCGATGCCAGTCAATACAAAGTGTTGTGCGTGGACGATGAGCCCAACATTTTGTCTGCCTTGCGCCGCATGCTGTCACTCGAAGGTTTTGAGGTCTTCACCGCAGAAAGCGGCACACACGCGTTGGAGCTGCTGGCCAAAGAACCTGTGAACGTCATCATTTCTGATATGCAAATGCCGGGCATGAATGGCACCGAACTGCTTGAAAAAGTGCGTCAACAATGGCCACAGACCATGCGCCTCATGCTCACTGGCGCATCCGATGTGTCTGGCGCCATTGCGGCCATCAACCAAGGCGCGATTTACCGCTACACCGCCAAGCCTTGGAACGACGACGAGCTACTCGGCACCCTCAAGTCCGCCATTGCGTTTAGCACCTTGGCCAACGAGCATGACCGCTTAGAAGCGCTCACCATTGCGCAAAAAGAATCACTCAACGAAATGGTGGACACGCTCGAATCACGCGTGCAAGAACGCACCCAAGATTTACGTGCAGCTTATGTGGCCTCTATCAAAGCCTTCTCCAACATCTTGGAGTTGCGCCGCCCAGACCTGCTGCCACATTCACGCCGCGTGGCCACACTGTCGATGAAGATGGCCAAGTTGGCAGGATTGAGCGACGATGAATGTCAATCGGTGTACATCGCAGGCTTGTTACATGACATCGGAAAAATTGGCTTGAGCGACCGCGTGCTCAACACCAAATTCATCGAGTTGCCTCTGGCCGATGCCAAGGTGTATCGCACCCACTGCGATATGGGTGAGACCACGCTCAACACCTTAGACGACATGAAGGGCGTCGCCGCCATCATTCGCTCACACCATGAGTACTTCAACGGCACGGGTTTTCCAGATGCGTTATCGGGCAAGGACATTCCAGTAGGCGCACGCATTGTGGCCCTCGTGGAAGCTTACGAAGAGCTGCAATCGGGTGACTACGCCAAAGCAGAAAGCAGCCCTGCCGACGCTGTGCGTGTGATCTTGAGCAACAAGGGCACACTGTTTTGCCCCGAGATGACGGACGTGTTTGTGAAAGCCTTAGGCGGTTAACACCGCTGCGATCACTGGCGAGCCGTGCGAACGTTCGATGGCATGGCCTGCGGGTGACTGGTGCGCCAAGGATTGATGTCTAGCCCACCGCGGCGTGTGTAACGTGCATACACCTCAAGGCGCAGCGGCTTGCAGCGGCGTGTGATGTCCATGAAGATGCGCTCCACACATTGCTCATGAAACTCGTTGTGGTTTCTAAAGCTCACGATGTAGCGCAACAAACCTGCTTGGTCAATTTGTGGACCGGTGTAGCTGATACGCACACTGCCCCAATCGGGCTGCCCCGTCACCAAGCAATTGCTTTTCAGTAAATTGCTGGTCAATGTTTCGGTCGTCGGCGCTTCGTTGAAATTGGCGGTGAGCAAATCGGGATTGGGCTGGTATTGGTCGCACTCCAAATCCAACCGGTCAAGACTGAGTCCATCCAATTCGTGCACGGGCTCGCGGTCAAAGTTCTCGGGCAGCACCAGTTGCACGCCCACGCTGGCTTTGATGGGCTGGCCATGCCAAATGACCGCACTCAGGTCTTGGCGCAACCGCGTTTGCAGTTCAGCCACATCGTCGATGCGCGTGTTGTTGAAACTGTTCAAGTACAGCTTGAATGACTTGCTTTCAATGATGTGCGTGGACTCAGCGGGTACGGTGATGCGCGCCAAAGCCACTTGTGGTTTGCCGCGTGGATTGAGCCAGCTCAGCTCATAGGCGGTCCACAAGTCAGCACCAAAGAATGGCGGCTGACCTGTGAGTCCAATTTCGTCACGTTTGGTTTGGCGTGGAATGGGAAACAACAGCGACGCGTCGTACTGGTCCACATACGAAGACGATTTGCCAAGCTGGGATTGTTCAGGCGTGTTCATCTTCTTCAATCCAGTTTGCGGCGAAACACTTTACGGTCTGGCTCGGACACCGAAGCATCAAACGCATAACCTTCAAGGTTGAAGCTTTCCAAGCCTTTGGGTGTTTTGACTTGATGAGTCACGGCATAGCGCGTCATCAAGCCACGCGCGCGCTTGGCGTTGAAGCTGATGATTTTGTATTTGCCGCCTTTGTAGTCCTCGAACACACACTCAACCACGCGCGCTTGGAGGGCTTTGCGGTCCACCGATTTGAAATACTCTTGCGAAGCCAAGTTAACGATGATGGGCTCGCGCTCAGCACTCAAACGCGTGTTCAAGTAATCGGCAATCTGCGTGCCCCAAAACTTGTACAGGTTGTTGCCTTTGTCGTTCGCCAATGCGGTACCCATTTCAAGGCGGTACGGCTGCATCCAATCGAGGGGGCGCAAGACGCCGTAGAGGCCGCTCAGAATCGCGACATGTTCTTGTGCCCAGTCTAAGTCTTTGGGTTTCAGTGACTTGGCGTCCAAGCCCTCGTACACATCGCCATTGAACGCCAACACCGCTTGTTTGGCGTTTTTGGCTGTGAATTTTGGGCGCCACGCTTGGTAGCGCGCCACGTTCAAGCTGGCCAGCGCATCGCTCAAATCCATCAGACTGGCGATGTCTTGCGGGGATTTGTCTTTGAGGATGTCGATGAGCGCGCTGGACTGCTTCACAAACAGCGGTTGCGTGTGCGGCACATCGCCCGCGGGGGTGTCGTAATCAAGGGCTTTGGCGGGAGAGAGCAAAAACAACATAGGGCACACAAAAGGCTTCACAGGAATGCCTGAATTATCGGGGGAGACACCCACTTCCCCTAGGTAAAATGTGGCTTTTCGCCTTCAGGCCCAACGGCAGCGTTTTGCATGCCGTTTTCTTTTGTCAAAAGTACCCCATGAGCAACACGCCTTCTGCCTCTTCAAGCCCCATCGAACAACCCGGCTTGAACCGCTTGTCCAAGTCGTTCGAGCCTGCCGCCCTTGAAGCCCACTGGGGCCCCGAGTGGGAAAAGCGTGGCTACGGCATCGCAGGCTTTCGTGGCACAGGCACCCCTGCGGCTGAAGCCCCCGCATTTGCCATCCAACTGCCCCCGCCCAACGTCACGGGCACGCTGCACATGGGCCACGCGTTCAACCAAACCATCATGGACTCGCTCACGCGTTACCACCGCATGTCGGGTTTCAACACCGCTTGGATTCCTGGCACCGACCACGCGGGCATTGCCACGCAAATCGTGGTGGAGCGCCAGCTGCAAGCCAAAGGCATCAGTCGCCATGACATGGGCACCAATCCTGCCGAAGCGCGCAAAAACTTTGTGAGCAAGGTGTGGGAGTGGAAAGAAGAATCAGGCAACACCATCACCAGCCAAATGCGCCGCATGGGCGACAGCGTAGACTGGAGCCGCGAATACTTCACGATGGACACCAAGCTGTCCAAAACCGTGACCGAAACTTTTGTACAGCTCTATGAGCAAGGTCTGATCTACCGTGGCAAGCGCCTGGTGAACTGGGACCCGGTGCTGATGAGCGCGGTGTCGGACCTCGAAGTCGAGAGCGAGGAAGAAGACGGATCGATGTGGCACATCCGCTATGACTTGGCCGATGGCAGTGGTTCATTGACCGTCGCCACCACCCGCCCCGAGACCCTGTTGGGTGACGTGGCCGTGATGGTGCACCCCGAAGATGAGCGCTACAGCGCCTTGATCGGCAAGCACGTCAACCTGCCGCTGTGCAACCGCACCATCCCCGTGATTGCGGATGAGTATGTGGACAAGGAGTTTGGCACCGGCGTGGTCAAGGTCACACCTGCGCACGACACCAACGACTACGCCGTGGGCCAGCGCCACAAACTCGACATGATCTGTGTGCTCAACCTCGACGCCACGATCAACCACAACGCGCCCGAAAAATACCGAGGCCTTGATCGCTTCGTGGCACGCAAGGCTGTGGTGGCCGACCTTGAGGCTGCAGGCGCTTTGGTCGAAGTGAAGAAACACAAACTCATGGTGCCACGCTGCGCCCGCACAGGCCAAGTGATTGAGCCCATGTTGACCGACCAGTGGTTCGTTGCCATGAACCAAGTCGGCAAGGGTGACGCCACAGGCAAAAGCATTGCGCAAAAAGCCATCGACGCAGTGCAGTCCGGCCAAGTGAGCTTTGTGCCCGAGAACTGGGTGAACACCTACAACCAGTGGATGAACAACATCCAAGACTGGTGCATCTCGCGCCAGCTGTGGTGGGGCCATCAAATCCCGGCTTGGTACGACGAAGACGGCAATGTATATGTGGCACGTGATGAAGCTGAAGCACAAGCCAAAGCCCCCAGCAAAACACTGAAGCGCGATGAAGACGTGTTGGACACTTGGTATTCCAGTGCACTGGTTCCCTTCTCCACGCTAGGCTGGGCCGCTGGCTCCGAGGGTGTGGGCAGTGGGGATGGGCGCAGCGACATTCTGAGCGAAGCGAAGAGGAGCAAGACCGTCTCCGCTGCCCACGCCCTCGGAGCCAGTGAGAACCAATCAAGCGACTACGACTTGTATTTGCCAAGCAGCGTGTTGGTCACAGGCTACGACATCATCTTCTTCTGGGTCGCCCGCATGATCATGATGACGACGCACTTCACAGGTCGTGTGCCGTTCAAGCATGTGTACATCCACGGCCTGGTGCTCGACGCACAGGGCAAGAAGATGAGCAAGTCAGAAGGCAATGTGCTCGACCCTGTGGACTTGATTGACGGCATCACCTTGGAGCCTTTGCTCGAAAAACGTACCCAAGGTTTGCGCAAGCCCGAGACGGCACCGAAGGTGCGGAAGCAAACTGAAAAAGAATTTCCAGAAGGCATTCCCGCCTACGGTGCTGACGCGCTGCGCTTCACCTTTGCAGCACTCGCCTCGTTGGGGCGCAGCATCAACTTTGACAGCAAGCGCTGCGAGGGCTATCGCAATTTTTGCAACAAGGTTTGGAACGCCTCACGTTTTGTGTTGATGAACTGTGAAGGCCAAGACTGCGGTCTCAAAGAACACACCAAAGAAGAGTGTTCGGTGGGCGGCTCTGCACATGGTTACCTGAACTTCAGCCAAGCGGACCGCTGGATTGTGTCTAAGCTGCAACGCGTGGAAGCCGAGGTGGCCAAAGGCTTTGCCGAGTACCGCTTGGACAACGTGGCCAACACAATTTATGACTTCGTGTGGAACGAGTTCTGCGATTGGTATTTGGAAATCGCGAAGGTGCAAATCAACACCGGCAATGACGCACAAAAACGCGCGACGCGCCGCACCTTGATTCGCACACTCGAAACCATTCTGCGTTTGGCCCACCCCATCACCCCCTTCATCACCGAAGAGCTATGGCAAACCGTGGCGGTGGTGGCTGGTCGCATCAAGGCGGATGACAAAGCCGCATCCATCAGCATTGCGGCTTACCCCGTGAGCCAGCCTGAGCGCATCGACGAACAGGCTGAAGCCTATGTGGCACGTGTGAAATCCTTGGTCGATGCTTGCCGCAACTTGCGCGGTGAAATGGGTGTATCACCCGCCACCCGCATGCCTTTGTTTGCACTGGCCGGCAACGCCGAAGAGCACAGCTTCATGCAAGGCGTGGCGCCTGTATTGCAAGCATTGGCCAAACTCAGCGAAGTCAAAGTGTTTGACAACGAAGCCGCTTGGTCTGCCGCAGCACAAGCAGCGCCTGTGGCTGTGATTGGCGAATTGCGCGTGTGCTTGTTCATCGAAGTGGATGTGGCCGCCGAGAAGATTCGCTTGGGCAAAGAAGTGGAACGCCTACAAAACGAAATTGAAAAAGCAGGCTCTAAGCTCAAGAACGAAGCCTTCGTGGCCAAAGCACCACCGGCTGTGATTGAAGAAGCCAAGAAGCGCGTGGCCGAGTTCACCGCGACCTTAAGCAAGGTACAAGAGCAGCTTGTCAAACTTCAGAAATAAAGCCTCGCTAAACTTGGCAAAACTATTTATTTCACATCTATGACCAAAGCTCTCACCAAAGCCGTGTTCCCTGTTGCAGGCATGGGCACGCGCTTCTTGCCCGCCACCAAAGCCAGCCCCAAAGAAATGCTGACCGTGGTGGACAAGCCGCTCATCCAATACGCGGTGGAAGAAGCCTATGAGGCTGGCATTCGTGAAATGATCTTTGTCACAGGCCGCAGCAAGCGCGCCATCGAAGACCACTTTGACATGGCCTACGAGTTGGAAACTGAACTCGAAGCGGCAGGCAAAAAAGCACTGCTCGACATCGTGCGCAGCGTGCAACCCGACGACATGCAATGCGTGTATGTGCGCCAAGCACGTGCCTTAGGTTTAGGCCATGCGGTGTTGTGTGCCGAGCATTTGGTAGGCGATGAGCCCTTCGCCGTGTTGTTGGCCGATGACTTGATGCGCGGCAAGCCAGGTGGCCCCGGCGTGTTGAAGCAAATGGCTGAAGTGTTTGAACGCACGCAGTCTTCTGTGTTGGCTGTACAAGAGGTGCCACTAGAGCATGTGCATCGCTACGGCGTGGTCGCCGGTAAGGACATCGGCAACGGTTTGGTGGACATCCAGCAAATGGTAGAAAAGCCCAAAGCCGAAGTGGCGCCCTCTCGCACCACGGTGGCAGGCCGCTACATCTTGACCCCAGCGGTGTTCGAGCGCATCCGCGCAGGTGGTCGTGGTGTGCAAGGTGAGATTCAACTCACCGACGGCATTGCAGGCTTGTTGGCCACAGAAAAAGTGTTGGCCTATTCGTATGAGGGCAAGCGCTACGACTGCGGCAGCAAAGTGGGCTTCTTGCAAGCCAGCGTCGAACTCGCTTTGCAGCACGCGGAAGTCGGTGCTGAATTCCGCGACTACCTCAAGCAACTCAACGTCGCTTAATTCAACGTCTCTTCAAAATGTGAATGAAGTCGCTGCCCTCTGTGGTTTGCGACAACAACTCATTGCCGGTTTGTTTGGCAAAGGCCGCAAAGTCGCGCACAGAGCCGGTGTCCGTCGACACCACTTTCAGCACCTGACCACTCGCCATCGCGGCAAGGGCCTTCTTGGCTTTCAAAATCGGCAGCGGGCAGTTCAAGCCGCGCGTGTCCAGTTCGACATCGATGTTCATCATGCTGGAAACACCCCCGTCGACAAGTAACGGTCGCCACGGTCGCAGACGATGAAAGCAATCGTTGCGTTCTCGACCTGCTGGGCAATTTGCATGGCCACCCAGCATGCGCCAGCGGCTGAGATGCCCGCAAAGATGCCTTCTTCGCGTGCCAAGCGGCGGCACATGTCCTCGGCATCGTCTTGGCTCACGTAGACCAGCTCGTCCACGTTGCTGGCATCGTAAATCTTGGGCAAGTACTCTTGCGGCCATTTGCGAATGCCAGGAATGCGCGAACCTTCAGAAGGTTGCGCACCGATGATGCGAATGGCGGGGTTCTTCTCTTTCAAAAAGCGTGACACACCGGTGATGGTGCCCGTGGTGCCCATGGCGCTCACGAAATGCGTGATGCGACCTTGCGTTTGCTCCCATAGCTCGGGGCCTGTGGTTTCGTAGTGGATGCGTGGGTTGTCCTCGTTGGCAAATTGGTCGAGCATGCGGCCTTTGCCCTCGGCTTGCATGCGCTCAGCCAAATCTCGGGCGTATTCCATGCCACCACTCTTGGGCGTCAAAATCAACTCCGCGCCAAACGCCTTCATGGTTTGCGCGCGTTCAATCGACAAATCCTCGGGCATGATGAGCACCATGCGATAGCCCTTGATGGCCGCCGCCATCGCCAGCGCAATGCCAGTGTTGCCGGACGTGGCCTCAATCAAGGTGTCGCCTGGCTTGATGTCGCCGCGCTCTTGCGCGCGCTGAATCATCGACAAAGCGGGACGGTCTTTCACAGAACCAGCAGGGTTGTTGCCTTCGAGCTTGCCCAAAATCACGTTGCCGCGTTTGGCGTTGCCGGCAGCACCCATGCGCTGCAAAGCGACCAAAGGCGTCTTACCAATCGCGTCTTCAATCGTGGGATAAATCAGGTGTGAACTCATAGGACGCTACTGTGCCATAAGTCGGCAAGGGCCTAGAGACCTGGCTCTAAAGCCAACCAAACTGGTTGTTTTTTCAAAAATGGTCGATAACATTCCTTTATCAAATTTAACGACCCAAGGAATAAACATGCAAAACCCAATCAAACCCCAAGTTGAAGCCTCCATGCAAGCTGCTTTCGAATTGGCCAATCTGTCATTTGCACAAGTCGAGCGCATCACTGAGTTGACACTTGAGCAAGCCAAGGTCAATGCCGAGTTGGCGCAAGAGCAACTGGCTTCTGCTTTAGAAGTGAAAGACCCAACTGCTGCGATTGCACTGTTGAAGGACCAATTGGAAACATCAGCCAAGAGCTTGGCAGGCTTTGCAGCTACGGCATTCGAACTTGGCCAACAGTTTCAAGTTGAGGCAAGCACTTTTGCAGAAAGTCACTTTGACCAAGCCCACACGGCTGCGAACAAAGCCATCAACGAAAACCTGAAGAAAGCCCCAGAAGGCTCTGAAGCTGCTGTGCAAGCCGTTAAAGCGGCTGTGGATGCTGGTAACAAAGCACTCGCTGAAGCACGTAAAAATGCCAAGAAAACAGCCGAGTTGGCTCAAGAAGGCATTGCCAAATTGAAAGAGCACGCACCTAAAGCAGCCAAAGCGCCTGTGCGTCGCAAAGCACGCGCCTAAAACACGCTGCGCTTAAAAAAAATCCCCGTGTCGCAATACACGGGGATTTTTTTATGCGGTGGGTTCAGCCGCTTTGACTGGACGGCAATCACCACAGAAGAAATGGCTTTTATCCAGCAAGCGACGAAATGAACCGAGGGCGCGGGGCTTGTGCAACCCGCACTTCATGCAACTCATGGTGTTGATCATGTTGCCCGTGGCACCAAACGGACTACCGCCCGCTTTGGATTTGTAGCGAAGACCGTCGCTGGCGATTTTGGTGGTGACGTCGTCTCTGCTCATGCGCTAATTTTATCGAATTAATGACCAAGGGTAATTGCTGATTAAAACGCCCCCTGCGCTCAATCGCTCATACAGAGTCCTCAAGTTTTTGAGTTTCATGCCGATGCTGCGTAGAGCAGTACCCCACAAGCCAATCACGCATGTCTAACTTGAACATCACCGTTGCATCTTTGACATCTTTGGAAATAACCAAGGATGCTGCGACGACGTCTTCAAAAGATACAACTCAAGCGGTTGAAGGTGTTCAACAAGTCAAGCCTGAACAAAAGCACGACAAGTTAACCAAACAGCATGGGCAAGCGAAATTGACCGACCTCAATTACTCCATCAACCACGACGACAAGGCCTTGCACTTGACAGTCAAGGGAGCCGACGGTGAGGTCGTTCGCGAAGTCGTATTTGACAGGATTGATCCCAGTTTGCTTGATGCGAAGAAGCTCAAAGGCATCTTGATTGATGACCTCTCATAAAAACCTTAGCCATGAAAAAGCTGCCGCAAATTGAATTGCACCATCTTGTGCCATGGGGCTTGGCGCTATCGGTCGTGGGGTTTGGACTTTTGCACACAGCTGAGTTCATGAACATCGGTGCCATCCTCCTCCCTCTTGGTCTATTACCCGCAGCCTTCGTGCTGTCAAAGTACAAAGACTAACCTCACCACATTGCCCATGTTTTTCAAAGAAGGCTTGACTCTGCGGCCTCGCTTGTGAAATAGTTCTCTATGAATTGATGGGGCAGATATGAAAACCAGTGAACATTGGGATACGGTTTATCGCAGCAAAAAACCTGATGCTGTGAGTTGGTATGCGCCTCATCTTGGTGAGTCTCTCAACTTGATTGAGCAGTTTTGTCCAGATAAAACTGAGGCCATTGTGGATATCGGCGGTGGTGAATCTACGCTGGTAGACGATCTGCTGCAAAAAGGTTACTTGGATGTATCGGTGCTGGATATTTCACAAGCGGCAATTGACTTTACACAGCAGCGCTTGGCCAATAAAGCTGACATGGTGAGCTGGCATGTTGGCGATGTGACCCAATACGACTTTGGCACCAAACAATTTGACGTGTGGCATGACAGGGCTGTGTTTCACTTTCTGACGGAGGAAAGTGATCGACGAGACTATGTAGAACTCGTTAAACGATCCGTCAAAACAGGCGGCCATGTGCTGATGGCTACTTTTGGACCACAAGGTCCTGTCAAATGCAGCGGCTTAGATGTTGTACGTTACGACGATCAAAAACTACACGATGAGTTTGGGCAAGGTTTTGAATTGATGGGTAGTAAGGTGTCTGACCATCACACCCCCATGAACACGGAACAGCAGTTTTTGTACTGTTGGTGCAAGATTAGGTAATCCTGAGGTGTGTATGAAAACTCAATTCAAAAACTTCTTTGTTTCGTTTTTGTTGGTAGGGCTGCTATCAGGCACAGCTGCGCCTGCATGGGCAGGGCGTTGCGCGACTGATATGTCGGCCATCGACAACAAACTCCGCAAACAATACGGCGAAGATGTGACTTGGTGGACTATTTTGGGTTGCCCCGTTTGTCTTGGCAGTGAGCTACGCAAAGATGCCATCGTGACCAAATTGCAAATCAAAGAAATCAGCTTTCACCGCAACATCGCTTACGTGCAATTGACCCGTGGCAACGATCAGCAATGTGTGGATGCTTTGAAAATCCCAAAGAAGATGTTGAGAATTTAAGCTGCTTATCAGGCCAAACATCTTGCTTATCCGTGTAGCTGATTAGACGCTTCGTGTGTTGTCGCTGATGTTCGCAAGTGTTAGTTTTATGACGGTATGGGTTTAATTGGTAAACGTTGCCAATTGAGGACAAGCCCCATCAACGCAATACCAGAGAAAACTGCGCCAGCGTAGAAGGTTGTTTCTGCGCCGTGTTGCTCCCACAACCAGCCCGCTAATCCACTTGACACGAGCATTGCCACGCCGCACAGAAGATTGAAGAAGCCATACGCCGTTCCTCGTAAGTCATCAGGTGCTGTGTCCGCAACCATCCTTGCTAAAAGTCCTTGCGTCATGCCCATGTGTAAACCCCACAAACCTACACCTACAAGCACGGTCCACCAGTGGTGTCCGCTGGCCAGAACCATATCGGCAGCGATCAGGACGAACAACCCTAGTGCAAGCAACTTGGCGTGATTGATTCGGTCTGAGAGCCAACCAAACGGATAGGCAGAAACCGTATAAACAAGGTTCATTGCCACCATCACCAATGGCACCAGAGCAATCGCCACGCCTGACTCTTGAGCGCGAAGCACCAAGAATGCTTCACTGAACCGAGCAAGTGTGAACGCCCCACCAATGCCTACCACCCACCAATAGGGTGCTCCGAGACGGCGCAAGTTTTTGCGGTTGATGGGGTTTGTTTGTTGGCCGTTGATGTGACGCTCAGGCTCCCGAACGCCAAACAGCAGCAAAGCGACAGCGAGAAGGCCAGGGATAACAGCAACCCAGAATACGGTGCGGTAGTCATTGCTCCATAACAACATCAGGCCAACGCCTAAGAGTGGTCCAATCAATGCGCCCAACGTATCCAGCGATTGACGCAGACCAAATGCGGCCCCACGCACTTCTGATGGCGCGATGTCCGCGATGAGGGCATCGCGTGGTGCGCCCCGTATGCCTTTGCCTGCTCTGTCTATCAGCCGAGCCGCAATGACAAGTCCAGCGCCTGTGGCAATGGCAAATAATGGTTTGGTCAAAGCGCCGAGGGCATAGCCAAACAACGCGAGGCTTTTGCGCTTGCCCAAATAATCGCTGAGCGCACCAGAGAAAACCTTCACAATGAGTGCGGTTGACTCTGCCAAACCCTCGATAAGCCCCAAAGTGAACACGCCAATACCTAATGTGCCAACCAAGAACATAGGAAGCAAGCTGTGGATCATCTCGGAAGAAATATCCATGAGCATGCTCACAAATCCCAACACCCAGATGCCCGAAGGAATCTTTGTTGACGAGGATGTTGGATGAGTCATAGGTGTTGGAGCAAGTGCAGACCATCATAGGCCTGTTGATTACATGGGTGACAAATCTACAGACCAGTATCTACAACACAAGGGGTAACTTGTCCCTCAGAATTCGTATTCCACCTGCGTGCGAAGCGTTGTCTTAGGGGTGGCGTTGGTGGTACCTGCTAGCAAGCCCGCGTTCCACTTGATAGCTTCCTTGGTGCCAGTTTTTATTTTTCCAAACAGTGCTGGACCAATCTTGAACTGCGGATTGCCACTTGAGTTCCATTCATCCCAGCGACCGACATTGCCAAAGCCTTGGACACCCCATTCCAGCATCTCGGTGTTGCGGTATTTCAACTGCAATTGGTAGAGCAGTTCAGTGTCGAATGTCGTAGTAGCGCGGACATGTTTTTGAATGAACACGTTGAAGTTACCTTGCCACTTACCCCATTCGCTTTGGAACATCGGGCCGTAAGTCATTTCATAACCCTCAGTGCGGTCTTTGGGGCGCTCGACCTCTAGCAAAAAACCGACGTCCACGGGGTACTTGCCTGACTCCGTGAGTTGGAATCTGTTTTCCCATTCCCATGCATCAAAACTGTTTGACTCACCAGCAGGCTTGGCGTACTTGGCATAGACCTCGGTGAACCACCAGTGAGTGGGCGTGAAGCCAAAGCCCATGGAGTTGGCCGACTCGGTGCTGCCATCACGGTTTTTATGAATGCCGGATTTGAAGTCGATTTCGCGTTCACCGTATTCCACAGTGGGTGTGCGGATGTAATCGTTAGGGCCTGCGTGAGCTTGTGTGGCTGCAAAAAGGCAAAGCGCTGCCATGGCCGGAATGGCCTTTTTCTTAAACATGAATTTTCCTTGGAGAGTTAAGAGAAGTGAATTGCCTGCATCAAGCAGTTGTTGACCGCAGACGCATGTGCCGCGCCGCAGAACTTATGAGCAATATGGAGAGCAGATAAAACAGCACTTGCAACTGGCTCGGACTGGCGTCATACCCGATCACGCCATGCAACACCATGCCAATCAAACTGTCATTGGTCAGCAATGCCGAACTGTCCCAAGCACGCTCGCTCAACCATTGCAACCAGTCGGCTTGCTGCAATGTTCTGGCTAGCTGGCTTGCTAGATTTCCCGCGAGCATCAAGATCAATACATTCGTGATGGCAAATAAGCGTCGAGGCTGTACCTGACCAAGTCCGCTGTAAATCAGCCAACCTGCCGCCACACCAAGTAGAAATCCCAGAGTAGCACTGAGCATCAATGTCGCGATGCCTTCTGGGCTTCCTGAGGCAAACCCAGCAACAAACAGCACTGTTTCAGCGCCTTCGCGCAAGACTGTCATTGCCACTGCCAAGGCTACGGCCCATAGTGGGCCTACGCCTTGCGACGCATCTGCTCCCAAGCGTCTCGCGTCTTCGGTCATTTCCTGTGCATGTGTGCTGACCCATATGGTGTGCCATGTCAGCATCAGCAATGCGACACTGAGGATGACCACATTGACCAAATCTTGTCCGAGGCCATTAGCCCAGTCGCTGATTTGCTCCATCGCTGTGGCCATCAGTAACGACCCCGCCATGCCCGCCACTGCGCCAAGCATCAGCCAGCGGGTTCGGTTTGGCACCGATCGCGTAGCCGCTGCAACTATGCCTACGAATAAGGCGGCTTCGAGCGTTTCCCTGAAGACAATGAGTCCAGTTCCAAACATAGCTCAGCCTTATTCCGCAATAACCACGCCCTTGGCAGTGGTTGGGTTGAATTCGCCAAAAAAATCGTAGCGCCCAGATTTGAGAGGGCCGATGTAGATCACGGCCTTGGCTCCGGCGGGGATCAGTTTTTCACGGTTGAGCGAATGGCTCTCGAACTCTTCTGGTGTGCTGTCTTGGTTATGAACGCTGAGCTTGATGCGCTGATTCGCTGGCACCTTGATTTCAGCAGGAGAGAACAGGTGATTTTTGATGATCAGAGTTACCTCGTCATCGGCAGCCTGTGCCAGCGGCGCTAGAAACGCCCCAATGATGGCCATGGATATGAATGATTTACGCATGAGATTCGCCTTACTGTGCATCTCTTCGACTGAAAGAGAATGCCCATATTCTAAATGCGAATCAGTATTATTTGTAATTAACCGCTATCACAGCAAGGTAATCGTGGGTTTACGTGTCGCTATGAAATCGTAAAGCGCGTGTCAGGTCTGCTCAAAACGCACAGCGTAATTTCGTTTGCGCAGTTAGCCGACTTGAGCCCGAGTAATGGGTGGGACTTTCGCTAGGGGCTATGGTGTCGTTTAAAACGACAGTTGGTAACTCTCATTTGGATGAGTTAGATCATCCATTTTTGAATGACTATACAAGTATTTTTTTTGCTTTTAAAGGTTGTAATGCAGCATTCAAACGACCTGATGGACGACTCACTTGGGAGCTTAATGCACTACCTACTTGATCGATATGCATCAACATTCGTTTACGGGCAAGAGCCATATCCCCATTCTCAATTGCTTGAACGATTTCTTCATGTTCATCACAAGACTGCTTTGCGTCATGGCTTGATTGATAAAGACTAGCCACCAACGTTGTTCGAGCGGTCAAGTCTCTGAGAACATTACGAAGTAACTTATGGCCCAAACATTCAGCCAAGCAAACATGAAAGTCCGCAAGCATGAACGAACGGTGAGCCACATCGTCGTTCTGAATTGCGCTTCTTTCAATGCGAATGTGATCACGTAATTGACGCACTAGCTTTTGTAGCGGTACACCTTCGGGCATTTGTTCAAGGCGATCTGGAATCAATCCTGCTTCAATGATTTTTCGTGCCGCAAACGCATCATGTGCCTCTTCTAGTGATGGCTCAACTACGTACCACCCCCTTCGAGGTCGAACTTCAACAAAGCCTCGAGCTTGAAGTTGCATGAGTGCTTCGCGGACCAAAGTTCGACTCACTTTAAAAACATCGGCGAGCTCTTGCTCGCCGAGTCGCTCACCTGGCGCCAGTTTTTGCGCCAAGATGGATTCAACTACACGTTGAGTAATTTGGTTTTGTGAGGTCATATATTGACCCTAACTTTAACTCTTCGTGTAGTCTTCATTTATGACAGTTCGTGAACCTTCTTGCCATCCAGCACGTCATGGGCACGAGCACGGTCAATGTCCCCCTCCCAAGCGGCCACAGCAACAGTAGCCACGCAGTTACCAATCAAGTTACCCAATGCACGGGCGATGCCCATGAACCAATCGACTGATAGCACGAGAACAAGACCGATTGCTGGTATTGCTGGAATGGCCTGCAGAGTAGCCGCCAACACCACAATAGCTGAACCAGGAACACCATGTGCCCCTTTTGACGTGACCAATGAAATGGCCAAAATCGTCAACAAATCAGGTATAGAAATTGGCGTATTCGTAGCTTGTGCGATGAAGACTGCCGCTAGTGTGATGTAGATTGAAAAAGCGTCAAGGTTGAACGAATAACCTGTAGGAATCACCAATCCAACTGTTGAATCTTTGATGCCCATGTGCCGCAGCTTTGCCATCACTTGCGGCAATACGCTATCACTTGATGTAGTGGCAAACACGACCGCAAGTTCTTCGCGCAAATATGCCAACAATTTAAACAAGCTAAATCCAGCCATACGCATGATGCCGCCAAGTACGACAACAACGAAAATCACAACAGCTACGTAAAACAGGGCGACCAGCATGCCGAGCTGTTTAAGTGAACCCAAACCATATTTACCAACGGTGAAGGCGATGGCACCCAAAACTCCCAATGGTGCGAGTTTGATGATGATTCCCATCGTCTTGAACAAAACTTGGCCAAGGCTATCTACAACATGAAGCACAGGAGCGCCTTTTTCGCCGACCATAGCGATGGCACAGCCAAACAACACGGCAAACACCAAGACTTGCAGCACATCACCTGTTGCAAATGCGTTCACAACAGTTGTGGGAATGAGTTTCATCAAAAACTCAACCGTGCCACCCCCAACCAGCTTATCGGCGTTGGTCGCAAAAGCACTCATCGCTTTAGCGTCCAATGTTCCTGGATCGACATTCATGCCGACGCCAGGCTCAAACCAAATGGCTAAAAACAAGCCCAGTCCCAACGCAACGGTTGTGACGACTTCGAAATAAATCAAAGACTTAATTCCTACGCGACCAACACGTTTGAGATCACCTGCACCAGCGATACCGTGGACAACCACACAGAACACTAGGACTGGAATGATCATCTTGATTAACTTGATGAATCCGTCGCCTAGAGGTTTTAGTTTGATAGCGAACTCAGGCAGACTTAAGCCCAAAAACACCCCGATAACTGCAGCCAAGATTACTTGACCAAACAGTGATTTAAAAAATTTTGTCATGTTGTCTCCATGTTGGTTGAAGATTGGAATACAAATCTTGCATACAAGATAGTACAAAAATTCCTCTCCCCATCTCTAGGGTAAACACTTGGTCTATTTATATTTCTGATACTGTCATCGACCCCCTTAAATAGCACTTAAATACTAAATTTAACCTCAAAAATCTATAACTCAAATTCTCCTTGTATTCAATCTTGCATACAAGATAATTGCAAATATCTAATTTCAAAACCCTGATAACAGCAATGAGCAAAACTTCGACCGATGAAATTGTTTCGACTCTAACTCGTTCAATCGCGTGTCGCCGGCTAATGCCCGGAACAAAGTTAGCCGAACAACAACTCGCTAACCATTTCAGCGTATCGCGCACCATCATTCGGCAGGCATTGCACAAGTTGTCTCAAAAACATCTCGTCCGGATAGAGCACTCGCGAGGCACGTTTGTGGCAACTCCATCTGTTGAAGAATCAAAGCAAATTTTTGAGTTGCGCCGCATGTTAGAAATGGGAATAGTTCAAGAACTAGCTCAACGCATTGACTCAAAAGACATCGAAATTTTGAAGTCCTACCTTGAACGAGAACATGAAGCTATGCCCACATACATTGATGGATTTGATGGGACAGAATTTCTCGATAACTTTCAAATTTTCTTGACAAAAATTTTGAACAATGACGTGCTTACTAATTTGCTGCATGAGTTAACACTTCGCTGCTCCTTGGTCACCTTGATTTACCAGTCAGATCGCGCAACTCTTAATACAGAAAACTACCACGATGCAATCATCAAGGCACTCATTGATAAAGACGGAGTGACTGCGAGCAATTTAACTCTGCGTTATCTTCAAGATGTTGAAGCAACTCTCGTCTATTACTAATGACCAATGACTAATGCCAAGTCTTAAGGCGCCCCGATGAAACCTCTCCAGTCTTGTTTATGTCTTCTCGCTTTTGTTAGCTTTGAGGCCGCTCAAGCACAACCTTTGTCAGCACCTCAACCAAGTCAGAACCTAATGCCCAATGCGGCTCAAGGCAAGCGCTTATTTGAAAAAAATTGTGCAACCTGTCACGGCATCGACCTCAAAGGCTCTGACAAAGGGTCACCGTTCTTGCATCCCGTCTACCAGCCATCACATCACGGTGATGCTGCATTTCAAATAGCAGTGAAGAACGGTTCGCGTGCTCACCACTGGAAATTCGGCGACATGCCACCTGTAAAAGGGCTAACGCCAGATAATGTCTTTCATATCACTGCTTACATTCGCCAAGTTCAACGCCTGAATGGCATCAATTAAAAAGACCAGCACAAGGCTGGTCTAAATCTCTTACTTACTCATCTGTTCTTGCATGAGCTGTCGGCGCTTTTGCATTTCCGCAGAGTTGGCTGGCATATCTTTCATGTCACCGTGTTGATGGTCACCCATCTGAGCATGCATATTGCCACGCATGCCATGGGTGCCTTGCATCTTCTTTTGTTGCTCGGTCATGAGTTGTTGGCGTTCTTCATCAGTCTTTGCAGACGCCATCTTCTTTTGCATCTCATCTCGCGTCGCTTGCATATCCGCTTGTTGTACGTGATCGTGCATAGGGCCTGCAACGGCAACAATTTGTGTACTGGCCAAAAGTGCAATCAATGCAACAGGAATGTATTTTTTCATTTCAATCTCCAATAAAGTTTCAAGACATACGACCCATGGCGCAGCTCACAAATGACTTGGCATTTGCAACACCTGCACTCAAACCTTCAAGGGTTCCCTTTTCGGGATAACCCATCGAGCGAAGTTTCTCTGCCACCTCGGCGCGAGATGCTTTTTCGCCTGAGAACTTCACCAGTTTGTTCTCATGATCAACCTCCACGTTGGACACGCCCTGCATATCGGCCAATCCGTTAAGAATGGAACGAGCGCAGCCACCGCACTTGAGGTTTTCAATTTCAATCTCCATCGTTACAGACATCAACAACTCCTTTTCACTTGATGCCTGATGAAAGGATTTCATCTCGGCATGGGTAGAAGTTTGCGCCTCAATCACCAAATGCCATATGATTTGGATCATATGAAAACAGTTGTTTTGCCACAAGCACTCAAAACCCTTTTACCTCCAGAAATACAGGGGGAATGCGAAGCTGCATTGATCAAAAAGAATGACCGTGTATTTCTTGCAGGCGCCATGCCCGTGTGGATGTTCTATGTAATTTCTGGCGAAGTCACCCTAGAGAGAAGCGGCATGCATGGTGAATCTGTCGTTCTGCAACGCACTCGCCAAGGGTTTATCAGTGAGGCCAGCCTGAAGGTCTCCAGATACCACTGTGATGCAGTTGCCATTGCAGATACGCATGTGATCAAAGTCCCCGTCAAAGCCTTGACGAAATCATTAGATCAAGACCCTGCATTTGCCAGTCGATGGATCAATATGCTCAACACTGAAGTGCGCCGCTTGCGGTTACACCTCGAACGTTTGAATATGAAATCGATCCGCGATCGTCTTGTGCATTTGATTGAGACAGAAGGTAAAGATGGACGATTCCCCATTCCCTCTGGTCTTAAAACACTGGCAGGTGAGTTGGGCGTGACCCATGAGGCGCTTTATCGGGCGATTGCAGCATTACAGGCCGAAGGACTTCTTAAGAAAGAAGATGCTCAATTGGTCATGAAGCAAAAGTAGCCGCATACAGAGCCTATCGATAGACGCTGAGGACTAGAACATTCCAAGCTACTCAAGGCGGCAATGATTTGCCGCTCAGCATGGCAAATGCAGCAAGGCCTGTTTATTGCTTCTCTCCTCTCAACCCGACACGGAGAAAAAAATGACCGTCAACAGCATTGGACAAAGCACCTACGCCAGCGGACTGCAACAAAAGCAGCAAAACATGAACAACATGTTTGCCGCGCTCAAGTCCGGCGACATGGCTGCAGCGCAAAAAGCGTATGCCGCCTCTGGCATGCCACCTATGGCGGCGAACAACACCAGCCCACTCGGGCGCTTGTACCAAGCCCTGCACCACGAAGACTTGGCAGGGGCACAAAAAGCTGCGTTGGACATGCAAGGCAAGAACGGCAAAAGCACAAGCACGCCGACCCAAGCAACATCGAACAGCGCCAGCACGGCAACAACGCCGGCTCAAAAAACTGCTGCGGCTTTAGCGCAAGCAAGCGTCAAAGCACAACAATCCAGTTTGATGGCCATGCTGGGCCAAGGCAACAACGTCAACACTTGGGGCTAACGATTGAAACAAATGATGAACGCTTTAAAGTCAGGCCATAAACGCTAAAAATTTTCCAGCGTATTTGAAAGCCGACATGATTTTAAAAATTATCGACATCACGCTGCCCATCTTCTTGCTTGCGTTGATCGGATTTTTTTACAGCAAGCGTGTCAATCCAGACTTATCAGGGTCGAACAAACTGATCGTCGACATCGCTCTTCCCATCCTGATTTTTATTTCTTTATCAGCCAAATCATTCAATCCTGCTTCAGCCCTCACCTTCACCGGCGCATCCGTTGGGTTGATTTTGCTCAGTGGATTGATTGCCTTGCCACTTGCCAGGTTTTCAGGCGCATCACCACAAGCCTTCTTGCCTTGCGTGATGTTCACCAACGTTGGGCCTGTGGGCATTCCTTTGATTGCTTTGACGTACGGCCCAGAAAGCATTGCGTTCTCTGTGGTGTTGCTGGTGATTTCTAATGTGCTGCACTTCACCTTGGGCGCTGGGGTGATGAGTGGCAAAGTCGATTGGCGCATGGTTTATGCCAATCCTTTGATTTGGGCCACGGTGCTGGGAGTGTTCAGTTCTGAAATGGGCAGGGCGCTACCCACAGCCCTGCATACGTCCTTGACGATGATTGGCAACGTGCTGGTTCCCATGATGCTGATATCTTTGGGCGCAAGACTTGCAGGAAGTCAAATTAAGGATGTCAAAGTCGGTGTGCAATCCAGCATCTTGATTTTGGTCATTCGATTGGTGGCGACGTTTGTACTTTTGTCCTTCATTCCATTGCAAGGTATGGAACGCGGCGCCCTCATCTTGTTTGCGTGCTTGCCGCCTGCAGTTTTCAACTTCATGCTCGCCGATAAATTTCAAGTCGAGCCAAACAAGGTGGCGTCATCCGTCATCGTAGGGCATATTTTTAGCTTGGTGTTTTTGCCGCTGGGTATTTGGTTGGCGTTCTAAACCGCCCATTACCTGCCGCCCCACCTCTCAAGACTGCCCCACTCGCGCCGATACAACTGACAAGCATGAACCCGAAACCGTTCAGCACGCCAACCCATCCTCCGCTCAAGCCAACTCACGACCATGACCCAAGTTTTTTCACAGCAGGCTGGAACACCAAAAAATCTGTGGCATAATCTTGGTCTTCTCTCCCGTGCCCGGGTGGTGAAATTGGTAGACGCAGGGGACTCAAAATCCCCCGCCGCGAGGCGTGCCGGTTCGATTCCGGCCCCGGGCACCATCGGTATTTCTTACCGTCCTGACTCGATAGCGCGCTTTCAAACTTATGAATGACGACGACTTTTCCGGCATAGTCAGAAGTGGCTCCCAGCACAGCGTCTCGGTTTCCGAGCACACAGGCAACGCCAAAACTCCAAAAAATATCGTGGTCTCTCATGAAGAAGAGACCGAAGCTCGCAAACGTGCATTTGAAGAAAAAGCACTGGCCGCTTTAGATGCCGAAAAAGCATTGGCCGCTGCGCTGATGGAACACACTGAGCACGTGGCACCAGACGACACAGCAGCTGACACCAATATCCAAAAAGTAGCAGTCAACACAGATGCCGTGAATCGCCAAGGCATTGCTAGCAAGGGTGCCACCAAGCCAAACGTGCAAAACGTTTCAACCGATGTACTCGATGCCAATCAGCAAAAGGTAGGCACTGACAAGATTGAAAACAACATTCAGTCGGTAGCCAACGGCAAGGGCATGGCGGCCAACGTGCAAGGCATTGGCACCGATGCGATCGCCGCGAACCGACAAAACGTGGGCGGCGGCAACATTGTCGCCAACACACAAAACATCGCAGGCGAAAAAGCGATTGAAACCAATCGACAAGGCATACCCACCGATGTGATCGCACCGAATGTGCAAGGCATTCCTGTCAGCAACATCGCTGCCAACATGCAAGACATCAGCGACAAGTCTCTCACCGCCAATAACCAAGCAATTGCACAAGACACATTGGGGCTCAACCGCCAAGCCCTCGACAACGGCCCTGCTGCCGCTGCCAATTTGCAAGCGTTGCCAAAAGACGATGTGACTACCAATCGCCAATCACTAGGCCAAGGCGACAGCGGAAAAAATCAACAAGGCATTCCCACAGATGGCACCAGCACCCATGAGCAAAAGCTGGCCAAGCTAGGCGTGCAAGATAACCAACAAGCCATTGAGCAAGACAGCTTTGGTACCAATCGCCAAGGGCTTGCCCCAGAGTCCAGCATGGCGCCCAACAACCAAGCCATTGGCACAGACGCAGCCACGCTCAACCGTCAAGCGGTGCCACAAGACGCACCACCCGGTACGAACCGTCAAGGCATAGACAACGGCAAGATTGAATCGCATTTCGAAACCTTGCCCTCGGGTGATGTCGTTCGTAAAAAGGTGGATTTCCCGAGCGGTACTGGTGGCAGCACCACAGCCAATACCAAAGCAGCGACTAAGCCAGCGATGAAGCCGAGCCGAGCACCGCGCCCACAGATGACTGCGGCTGAGCAACAAGAGGCCAAGCTCAAGCGCGAAAAAATGATGGATGAATTCCATGGCCGTGTCGCAGGTATCAAACACAACGTGGATGCCCTCAACAACCGCCTGTCTGACTTTGAAGAAAAAGTGCACAAAGAAGATGTCAACTTGGTCAAAGGCAACCCAGAAGACTTTGACATCGAACTCGACTGACCCACTTGTCACCCAGATGCCATGACTTTGGCGTCTTCCTGATTACGATGCATGCCTGCCTCACCCGCAGGCATTTTTGTTTTTGGAGTTCCCTTGAGTCATCTCTTTTCTGAATTCACCCTCACCGCACCCCGTGGCCCACTCACCTTGGCGAACCGCGCCATCGTCGCGCCCATGTGTCAATACTCAGCCGAAAACGGTCAAGCCACTGACTGGCATTTGATGCATTGGGGCAATATGCTCAACAGCGGCACAGCCATGTTCATCATTGAGGCCACGGCTGTACTGCCAGAAGGTCGCATCACACCCCTGTGCTTAGGCTTGTGGGATGACGCCACCGCTGCTGCCTTACAAGACAAGCTGCACCGCGCACGCCAGCTGGCACCCAAGGTGCCTGTGTGTATTCAGCTCGCCCATGCAGGCCGCAAGGCATCGAGTGCAGCACCGTGGCAAGGTGGGCAGCTATTGCCAGCTGATCAAGGTGGTTGGCCCACAGTGGGGCCTTCAGCCATTCCCCATCTGTCGCAAGAAACAGCACCGCATGAGCTCGATGCTCAAGGCCTAGAACGCATCAAGCAAGCCTTTGTCAAAGCCGCTCAACGCGCAGAAGCCATGGGCATTGAAGCCATCGAGTTGCATGGTGCACACGGCTATTTGCTACACCAATTCTTGTCGCCCATCGCCAACCACCGCACCGATGCCTACGGCGGTCACTTTGACAACCGCACACGCTTTCCCATGGAAGTGTTTGAAGCGGTACGTGCCGTCTTCAAAGGCTCGTTAGGCATGCGCATCTCCGCCTCCGACTGGGTAGACAACGGTTGGACACCTGAAGAAACTGCAGACTTCTCGCTGCGCTTGAAACTCGCAGGCGCCGACTTTGTGCACATCTCATCAGGTGGCGTGGCCGCACAACAAAAGATTGCTTTGGGGCCTGACTACCAAGTGCCCTTCGCCAAATTGGTGAAGCAAAAGACAGGCATGCCTACCATCACCGTGGGCCTCATCACCGAGCCGCAACAAGCCGAAGACATCTTGGCGCGCGGCGATGCCGACCTGATTGCCTTGGCTCGCGCCTTCCTCTACAAGCCACGCTGGGTGTGGGAAGCTGCTGCAGCCTTGCAAGGCAAAGTGCAAGCCAGCCCACAGTACTGGCGCTGCATGCCGCGTGAAGCGCAAGGTATTTTTGACGCCGTGAAAATGGGACAACGATAAAAAACAAATAGGAGACAACATGAAACACCTCACACGTCGCAGCCTCAACGCAGGCCTATTGACCGCAGCTGTCATCAGCACTGGCGCAGGTCTTGCGCCACTCGCTGTGCATGCACAAGCAGACGCCTACCCCAGCAAACCCATCACCTTGGTAGTGCCCAACCCACCAGGCGGCTTGGTAGACACCTCCGCCCGTTTGGTGAGCGAGCCTTTGGCGCGCGTCACCGGCCAATCGGTGGTGGTGGACAACAAACCCGGCGGCAGTGGCAACTTGGCCTATTCCAACGTAGCGCGCAGCGCCAAAGACGGCTACACCGTGTTGGTGTCGTACTCGGGCTATCACATTGCCAACCCCATCCTGATGGACAAACTGCCGTGGGAGTTGAAAGACCTCACGCCTGTGGGCCTCATCACCGTGGCCACCAACGTGATTGCGGTACACCCTTCCGTGCCTGCCAACAACTTGAAAGAGTTCATTGCATGGGCCAAACAGAACCCGGGCAAGCTCAACTACGCCTCGCAGGGCAATGGCTCGGTGTCGCACATCGGGACTGAAATCTTCAAACAACAAACCGGCATTGAAATGACGCACGTGCCCTACAAGGGGTCGGGCCAAGCGATTCAAGATGTGTTGGCGGGTCAAGTGCAAGTATTCATCACCACGCCCCCCTCAGTGATGGGTCATGTACTCAATGGCAAGCTCAAGGCGTTGGCGGTAACGGGTAAAACACGCCACCCACAACTGCCGCAAGTGCCCACCGCCGCAGAAGCTGGTTTGAGTGGTTTTGAATTGGAATCATGGGTGGCTTTGTACGTCGCCAGCGGCACGCCCAAAGACGTGGTGCAAAAGCTGTCGGCGGATGTGAAGCGCAGCATGGAGCAAGCCGAAACCAAACAACGCGCCGATGCCGCAGGTGTGGAAGTACGCTACCTCACACCCGATAACACCACCAAGCTGCTAGAGCGCGACACCGCCAGTTGGGCCAAGGCCATCAAGGCAGGCAACATCAAGTTTGACTAAGCCAACCCGTCTTTGACGTCTGGGTAGCGCAGCTGCAAACGCAGCTCGCGCTTCATGCGCGTGTTCACCATGCGGCGTGACTCGCTCATGAAACTCAGCTGCATGGCAGGCAGCTCGGTTTGCGCCTGAGCGCGTCTGATGCGCGGTGGCTTGGCCAAGCCATACAGGCCCGCTGCCATGTCAAAGTAGTCGCCCATCAACAGCTGGCTGTCGTCATTCACGTTGTAAACGCGTTGTCCTTGACCACGCCACAGCGCCAACTGACAGGCACGCGCCAAATCATCGGCATGGATGTGGTTGGTGAACACATCATCCTCGCGCGCCAGCACAGGCGTGCCACGCAGCAGGCGTTCACGCGGCGTGCCGCCTTCACGGTCTGGCGCATAGATGCCAGGAATGCGCAGCACACTCACCCGCACCGCACTGGAGCGCAAACGGCCCACATGACGCACACGCGCTTCGGCATCCACGCGCCGCTGCGCTCTGGGCGTGATGGGTTTGGCCATGCGGCTTTCAGCCACCCACGCTCCTGCGCAATCACCATACACACCGCTGGTCGAGCCATACACCAAGCTGCGCGGTGCGTTGCGGCGCATCAACAGGCGGGTCAGCGCCAACGTACGCGGGTCTGTGTTGCCCTGCAAGGGCGGGGGCGCCAGGTGCAGCACCCGCGTGGCCCAACCCGCCAAGCGTTGCAGGCTGGCTGGCACATCCAAATTACCCACGACAGGCGTCACGCCTTGGGCGCGCAGGGCGGTCACTCGCTCGGGGCTCGAGGTGAGCGCCACCACCCGCACATGGCGCTGCACGCACACCACGCGCTGCCCCACATCACCACAGCCGATGATGAGCAAACGCTCGCGTTTGAAGCGAGAAGGCAAAGCGCCGAGAGGGGATTGATTGGAAGGCAAAATACACCCTGTAAAAGTTCAAGGATACCCAAAGATGAGTTTCAACATCACAGTCCAACCCAGCGGCCGTGCATTCACCGCCACTTCTGACGAAACATTGCTGGCTGCAGGCCTGCGCCAAGGCATTGGCCTGCCCTACGGTTGCAAAGACGGTGCATGCGGTTCATGCAAATGCAAAAAGATTTCAGGCGACGTGACCCACGGCACCCACCAAGAAAAAGCTCTGAGTGCTGACGAAGAAGCCAATGGCTTTGTGCTCACCTGCTGCGCCACCGCGCACAGCGATGTGGTGCTCGAATCTCGCCAAGTGGTGGAAGAAGGCGCCTTCCCCATCAAGAAAATGCCTGTACGCGTCGTCTCATTTGAGAAAGCCTCGCACGATGTGATGGTGGTCAAACTGCAATTGCCTGCGACCGACCCCATGAAATTTCACGCCGGTCAGTACATCGACTTTTTGTTGCGTGACGGTGACCGCCGCAGCTACTCCATGGCCAATGCGCCACACACCTTGGTCGAAGGTGCGCCCGCGATTGAGCTACACATCCGCCACATGCCCGGTGGCAAGTTCACCGACCACGTGTTTGGCACGATGAAAGAAAAAGAAATCCAACGCATCGAAGGCCCGCAAGGCAGCTTCTTCTTGCGTGAAGACTCTGACAAGCCTTTGGTGTTCTTGGCTTCGGGCACAGGCTTTGCGCCCATCAAGGCCATCTTGGAACACATGCAACATAAGGACATCACACGCCCTGTGTCCCTCTACTGGGGCGGTCGTCGCCCTGCCGATTTGTACATGCACGACTGGGTGCAAGCGCAAGCCGCAGCCATGCCCAACCTCACCTACATCCCTGTGGTCTCTGATGCGTTGCCTGAAGACAACTGGACGGGTCGCACAGGTTTCGTCCACGCGGCCGTGGTGCAAGACCATGCGGACTTAAGCGGCCATCAGGTGTATGCCTGCGGTGCGCCTATCGTGGTGGACTCGGCCCGTGCGGCCTACACCCAAGCGGGTTTGCCGACGGACGAGTTCTATGCGGACTCATTCACCTCTGCGGCTGACAAAGCCTAAACACGAGAAAACCATGCAAAGCCCTCACACATCTCCACGCCGCCAATTGCTTCGCCTCTTGCTTGCTTGGATGAGCTTGGGTACGGGGCTTTGCATCTCAAGCGCATATGCGCAAAATTTCCCAACCAAACCAATTCGTTGGATCGTGGTGGCTCCCGCAGGTTCTTCGCTTGACGTCATTGCGCGCGCCATGCAAGACAAGCTCAAAGACGACTTGGGACAAACCGTTGTCATTGAAAACAAACCACAAGCCGGTGGCACCTTAGGCACCAACGAAGTGGCCAAGTCAGCGCCCGATGGCTACACCTGGGTCATGTCTTACAACGGTCCTTTGTCGTTTGCGCCTTATCTCTATCCAAAGCTGCCTTATCAGCCGCTGAAAGATTTGCAAGCTGTGATGACCACCACATCACAGCCCAACGTGATTGCAGTCAACGCCCAACTGCCTGTGAGCACGATGCGCGAAGCCATCGCACGGATGAAAACATCGCCTGGCAAATACAACTTTGCCTCGGTAGGCAACGGCAGCTCGTCGCACTTGACGATGGAATACATCAAGGCCATGACCAACACCTACGCGGTACATATTCCCTTCAATGGCAGCCCACCTGCCGTGATGGCCACCATGTCTGGCGAAACACAATTCATGGTCTCGGTGCCTACTGTGATTGCACCCCAGGTCAAGCAAGGTCGCTTGAAATATTTAGCCGTCACCAGCGCGCACCGCTATCCGCTGTTGCCAGACGTGCCCACCGTGGCTGAAAGCGGTGTGCCTGAACTCAAAGGATTCGAAGCCTTGGCATGGAACGGTGTATTGGTGGCCGCGGGCACGCCACGCGATGTGGTGGACCGCATCAACAGCGCATTGAATGCGGCCATCCATGACGTCGCCGTGAAAGAACGCCTCAAGGCTGCTGGCCTTGAGCCAGTGGGTGGCACACCTGAGCAGTTTGCTAAGTTGATTCACGACGAGTCCATCAAATGGGCACCCATCATCAAGCGCTCAGGAGCACGCATTGATTAATTCAACAGCCATACCCAGATTGGCCACGGCATTCATTGTTGGCCTGTGTAGCTTTCAAATTGCCAATGCACAAACACCCGTCAAACCCATTCGTTTGATCGTGCCCTATGCAGCAGGCGGACCGATTGATGTCACCGCGCGCGCTTTGGCGGAGCGAGTCAAAGACAGTTTGGGTACCGTCATCATCGAAAACCGTCCAGGTGCAGGTGGCAACATCGGCGCCGACACTGTGGCCAAGGCGGTACCAGATGGCACTGTGATTGGCATTGCCGCCACGGCCACGCACGCGGTCAACCCTTGGCTGTACAGCCGCATGCCCTACAACGCGGCCACTGACTTTGCACCCATCACACAAATGTTGCGCGTGCCGAATGTGTTGGTGATGAACACAGACACAGCCAAACGCCTGCACATTGCCACGCTACAAGATTTCCTGCGCTATGCACGCGCCAACCCAGGCAAACTCAACTACGGTTCAGGCGGCAATGGCAGTGCGGGTCACTTGGCGGGTGAATTATTCAAAACACGGGCCGGTATTTTTGCAGTGCATATTCCGTACAACGGTGGCAACCCTGCGCAGCTCGCTTTGCTCGCAGGCCACGTGGATTTCAATTTCGACAACCTCGCAACCGCTGCACCCAACATTAAAAGCGGCAAGCTCTTGGCCTTGGCGGTGACCACACCCACACGAAGTGCAGCATTGCCGGAGGTCCCCGCTATTGCCGAAAGTCTGAAAGACTTCTCGGTCGATACGTGGTGGGGCTTGGTCGCACCAGCCGGTACGCCTGCGAGTGTGATTCAGCGCTTGAACCAAGCTTTCGTGCACGCCTTGAACGCGCCAGAAACAAAAACAAGGTTCGCCAGTCTCATGGCAGAACCCGTGCCCAGCACCCCTTCTGCTTTTGGTCAATTCATGGCGTCTGAACTTTCGAAATACGAATCCGTGGTGAAAGCCAGCGGGGCACGCGTAGACTAAACCCCATGCACCTCATCGCCCCACACCCCGATCTGAAAGCCATTGACATTGAAATGTTCAGGCCCATGCACTGGCTCGCGTTGGCATGGAAAGACATGGAACGCTGCCCCACAGCAGGCGTGACACATGGCTTGATCCTCGCCATCATCGGGGGCGGCTTATTTTGGTTTGCACGCCATGAGTTTTGGTGGATCGCAGCCATGCTGTCAGCCTGCATGATCGTGGCGCCCTTATTGGCCATGGGTTTGTATGACATCAGCCGTCGCTTAGAGCGCAACGAAGAAGCCACCTTGACTGACGCCTTTCGCATTTGGACTTGCGGCGACAAACGTTTGATTCAATTTGGGTTGCTGCTGGCGTTGTCGAGCGCAGGCTGGTTGCTGTGCTCCGCTGCGTTGATTCACTGGATGCTGCCTGCCAGCGTGCACACACCCACCGACTTTGTGCGACTGGTTGTACTGCAATCGAACTTTGGTTTGTTTGAAATTTGGGTGCTGATGAGCGCCCTGATTGCAGCCCCTATGTTTGCCTCCACGTTGGTGACCATTCCTTTGTTGATGGATCACCCCACGCTCACCGTGCAGCAAGCAGTGCTGACCAGCTGGCGTGTGGTGGCCCTGAACCCATTCGCCATGGCGTGCTGGGCTGGCATTTTGTGTTTGTTTACAGCGCTGGGCATTGGCTCTGCGTTCTTGGGCTTGCTAGCTGTGGTGCCGATGTTGGGGCACGCCAGTTGGCACGCGTACCGGGACCTGGTCGCTTACGATCCTTCGGCCCACTGAGTTTTTATGACAGAAGAACAATTCGCCCAGTTCGGGCTGACCTTTGGCGTGGGCGGCTTCATGCTGTACATGCTGTTCATTATTTTTCAGCTCGCACGTGAGTCCAAAGCCGGCAAGTTTGGCACCTTCGTGTTGTTCTTGGTACTGGCGTTTGGCATGCTGGGATTTGTAGCCAAGCAAGTGTTGATTTGGATGATGGAAGGCTAAGCCCTCACCAGCGCTTCAAGACGTAGGCTTACTCGCCCAGATAAGCCTCACGCACTTTGGGGTCGTGCAGCATCTCATGCGCATTCCCACTCAGAGTGATCAAGCCCGACTCCATCACATAGCCACGGTCTGCAATTTGCAGGGCACGACTGGCGTTTTGTTCGACCAACAAAATCGTCACGCCTTGGTTGGACACGTCTTGAATCACCTCAAAAATTTTGTCCACCATGATGGGCGACAAACCCATCGATGGTTCGTCGAGCAACAGAACTTTGGGACGGCTCATCAAAGCACGGCCCATCGCCAACATTTGCTGCTCACCCCCAGACATCGTGCCGGCCAATTGATCGCGGCGTTCTTTGAGACGTGGGAAGGTGACAAACACACGCTCGATGTCTTCGGCAATCGCGGCGTTGTCATCACGGATGTAAGCACCCATTTGCAGGTTCTCCACGATGGTCATGCGTGTGAACACGCCACGACCTTCGGGCACCATGGCCAAGCCTTGCTGCACCAATTCCCAAGGACCTTGTCCGTCAATGGTTTTGCCTGCCAACTCAATGTGCCCACCGCCCAAAGGCAGCAGCCCTGTGATGGCTTTCATGGTGGTGGTTTTGCCTGCGCCGTTTGAGCCGATGAGCGAGACCAACTCGCCCTCACGCACCTCTAGGCTCACGCCCTTGACGGCTTGAATGCCGCCGTAGGCCACCTTCACATCGTGGACACTCAACAGCACCACTGCGTTGTCGTGTTTCATCTCAATGCCCTCCCGTGCCGAGATAGGCTTCAATCACTTGTGGGTCGCGCTGCACCTCGGCAGGTGTGCCTTGGGCAATCACCTTGCCGTAGTCGAGCACCGTCACGCGGTCACACAAGCCCATGACCAACTTCACATCGTGTTCAATCAACAGCACGGTGCGGTGGTCGCGGCGAATTTTGTCAATCAACTCACGCAGCTGCACTTTCTCAGTGGCATTCATGCCAGCGGCAGGTTCGTCCAGCGCAATGAGTTGCGGGTCGGTGGCCAAGGCACGGGCTATTTCTAAGCGGCGTTGGTCGCCATAGCTCAACGTGCGGGCTTTGTAGTCGGCCAAGTTGGCAATGCCGACGTAGTCCAGCAGTTCGCGGGCACGTTGCTCAATCGCCAGCTCTTCGGCTTTGAATTGGGTGGTTCTGAAAATCGCGCCGAGCAAGCCAGAACCCGTGCGCACATGGCGACCCACCATCACGTTTTCCAACGCGGTCATTTCGGCAAACAAACGGATGTTTTGAAACGTGCGTGCAATGCCCGCCTGCGCCACCAAGTGCACCTCGGTGGGTTCATACGGTTTACCTGCCAACTCAAAGCTGCCGCTGTCGGGTGTGTAAAGCCCTGTGATGACGTTGAAGAAGGTGGTTTTGCCAGCACCGTTGGGGCCAATCAGACCATAGACCTGACCGCGTTCAATCTGCATACGCACATCGGTCAGGGCCTGCAAACCGCCGAAACGTTTGGAAATGCCAGAGACATTCAACACGAGGTCGCTCATCGCGCACCTCCTTGTGGGTTGAGGTTTTTGCCATGCTCAGGCGTGGGCCACAAACCACGTGGCCGCCAGAGCATGATGGTGATCATGGCCAAGGCAATCAGCAGCTGACGCAAGATGGCAGCATCCAATCGACCATCGGTCATGGCTTGCAAGGGGCTGGCCACATAGCGCAGCACCTCGGGCAAGCCAGCCAACAACACGGCACCCAAGATGACACCGGGCAAATGGCCCAAGCCACCCAACACCACCATCGCCACAACCATCACCGACTCCATCAGGCTGAAAGACTCGGGCGACACAAAACCTTGGAAGGCCGCAAACATCGCGCCGGAGATGCCTCCAAAAGTGGCGCCCATGCCAAAAGCCATGAGCTTCAAGTTGCGCGTGTTCAAGCCCATGGCTTTGGCGGCAATTTCGTCTTCGCGAATCGCCATCCAAGCGCGACCAATGCGCGAATACTCCAAACGGTGACACACCACCACACTCACCACCACCAACGTGAGGAATAGGTAGTAATAGAGCGTGACGGAAGGCAACTCGATGAAGCCCAAATCCAAACGCCTGGACAGCGAATAGCCAAAGACACTCACCGCATCAATCTGCCCCAAACCCTTGGGGCCGTTGGTGATGTTGACAGGGTGGTCGAGGTTGTTCAAAAACACGCGGATGATTTCGCCAAAGCCCAAGGTGACGATGGCCAAGTAGTCGCCGCGCAACTTCAAGGTGGGTGCGCCCAACAGCACACCAAACAAACCGGCCAAGCCAGCCGCCAGTGGCAACACCAGCCACAAGCTCAGGTGCAAACCATCGGGGAACATCACCGCAATCCACGGAAACACATCGGTCAAATGCGGCGAAGCCAGCAAGCCAAACAAATACGCACCCACAGCAAAGAAAGCCACATAGCCCAAATCGAGCAAGCCTGCGTAACCCACCACGATGTTCAAGCCTAGCGCCAGCAACACGTACAACAGCGACATGTCGGCAATGCGTACCCAAGCGTTGCCAAAGCTTTGCAACACCAGTGGCAAGGCCAACAGCACAACGGCCATGAACCAACGGTTAGAAAAGATTTTGTGTTGCAACATACTCATGCCCTGTCTGCCACGCGCTCACCCAACAAGCCCGAAGGGCGCAGCGTGAGCGTGACGATCAACACAATGAACGCCAAGATGTCGGTGTAGTGGCTACCCAGCACGCCTCCCGTGAACTCACCCAAGTAGCCAGAGCCAATCGATTCAATCAAGCCCAGCAATAGACCTCCTACAACTGCGCCGCCCAAATTACCAATGCCGCCAAATACCGCGGCGGTGAAGGCTTTGAGGCCCGGCAAGAAGCCCATGGCATGGTGTGCGGTGCCGTAGTTCATGGCCCACATCACACCGGCAATGGTGGCCAACACCGCGCCAATGATGAAGGTGGCAGAAATCACCACATCGGGCTTGACGCCCATGAGGCTGGCCACGCGTGGGTTCTCAGCGGTGGCACGCATGGCGCGGCCTAACTTGGTGCGATTGACCAGCCACGACAACACGGCCAAGGCCACAACGGTGAGGCCCAAGATCATCAACTGCGTGGGCGTGATCACAGCTTCGCCAATTTCAAACGGCGTGGTGGGCAAGAGCGTGGGGAAGGGTTTGTAGTTGGGCTTCCACACAATCATGGCCAACGTTTGCAGCAAGATGGACATGCCAATCGCGGTGATGAGCGGGGCCAGCTTGGGTGCATTGCGCAACGGGCGGTACGCAATTTTTTCAATCGCGTAGTTCAAGGCAGCAGCAGCGATAGACGCCAACACCATGGAGATGAGTAACAACACCCAACCCGGCGTGTTGGGCATGAGCGGTTGCAAAAGACCGATGACCGACCAGCTGCACAAAGCACCCACCATCAACACTTCGCCGTGCGCGAAGTTGATGAGGTTGATGATGCCGTAGACCATGGTGTAACCCAAAGCCACCAGTGCGTACATGCTGCCGAGCACCAAGCCGTTGATGACTTGTTGAAGCAAGACGTCCATTTTTTATTTACCTGCTTGTTTGTTTTTGTCACGCAAGTGGCGCAACTTGTCGGCGATTTTGATCTCTAAACCACGCTCAACAGGGTGGTAGAAATCCGTAGTTTCCAAACCTTCAGGCATGTAATTTTCGCCGGCGGCAAAACCGTCTTCTTCATCGTGGGCGTAGCGGTAGCCTTTGCCCCAATTCATGTCTTTCATCATTTGGGTGGGGGCGTTGCGCAGGTGCATGGGCACGGGGCGCGTGCCGTCTTTTTTGATGAGGGCTTTGGCTTCGTTGTAGGCTTTGTACACAGCGTTCGACTTAGGCGCCACCGCCAAATACACCACGCACTCGGCCAGTGCCAGCTCGCCTTCGGGTGAGCCCAAACGCTCGTACACCTCGGCTGCATCCAGCGCCAAGCGCAACGCACGTGGGTCAGCGAGACCAATGTCTTCTGCGGCCATGCGAATCAAACGGCGCGCCATGTATTTAGGCTCAGCACCGCCATCGAGCATGCGAACCAACCAATACAAAGCCGCATCGGGGTCCGAGCCGCGCACCGATTTGTGCAGTGCGCTGATGGTGTCGTAAAACTGTTCGCCACCTTTGTCATAGCGACGCATGCGTTCGCCCAACACGCGCATCAGCCATGCGTCGTTGATCTCTTCTAACTTCTCGCGGTGGGCGGCGACCGACAGCGTCTCTAGCGTGTTGAGCAATCGACGTGCATCGCCATCGGCATAGGCAATCAGTCGCTCTAGTGCGGCACCGTCCAACGCAGGCACTGCGCCAATGGCTTGCGCTTTGGCAATGATTTGCGTGAGGTCTTCCACACTGAGGGACTGCAGCACATACACCGCAGCCCGCGACAACAAGGCCGAGTTCACTTCAAACGACGGGTTCTCGGTGGTCGCGCCTATGAAGGTGAACAAGCCCGATTCGACATGCGGCAAAAATGCGTCTTGCTGACTTTTGTTGAAGCGGTGTACCTCGTCCACAAACATGATGGTGCGTTTGGGATCGAGTGAGTCACGGGTGGCGATGGCCAACTCCACCGCTTCGCGAATTTCTTTCACACCACCCAACACCGCGCTGATGGACAAAAACTGCGCATCAAACGCATCAGCCATCAAGCGGGCGATGGTGGTTTTACCCACACCGGGCGGGCCCCACAAAATGCAGCTGTGCGGTTGACCTGATTCAAACGCCACACGCAAGGCCATGCCCTCACCCAGCAAATGCTGTTGACCAATGACGTCACCCAGCGTGCGTGGACGCAAGCGCTCGGCGAGAGGAATGTGGGTGGAGGACACGCTGAAAAAGGCTTTGATTTGTACAGGCTCAGAGTGTAGCGAAGGGCTTGGCTTTGGCCTCACGACAGAAGGCGACTCAGTCCAACAAACCCGCAGCCTGAAACACCTCACGCCACGCCTCTAACTTGCGCGCCAACGTCCAGCTCGCATTCGCAGGACTGGTGGACGGCAAACGATACACGGGCAAACCCAAAGCGCGGGTCAGCTTGGCGTGTTTGAAGCTCTCACCGCCGTTGTGTGCAATCGCCACGAGTGCGGGGCAACGCATACGCAGGCTTTGCAAGTCGTTGGGCTGTGCGTTTTGGATGTTGACATCTAGGCTGCCCTCACGCTCGCAGGCGGCATACACATCCCACAAACCCACACCTTGGCTGAGCAACCACTGTTTACGTTCGGCATAGGGCATGGCCAACACGTCTGCGAGATTGGGCGACAACAGCGTGCCCATGATTTTCCAAAACTGATTTTGCGGGTGACCGTAATACTGCTGCGCGCGCAGCGAGGCCACACCGGGAAAGCTGCCCAACACCACCAAGCGTGTGTGGACATCCAGCAAAGGCGGCAAGCCTTGCAACACGGGCGTGACCTGTGTCATGTCAACGCTTAAGGACGAATGACGCTCACGCCTTTGGGTACCGCAAAGTTGAACTGCGCTGCACCCAAGCTGGCGGGGTTCACCTCAAAGCGCTCAAAGCTGAGCACCGAGCGTTGACCCATGGCATCAAAAATTTCGAGCTTACCGAGGCTCACTTGCGCGCCATCGGCACGCAAGCCTATGCGTACCGATTGGATGGTGCTCTCGCGGTTTTTGGGTGTGGCTTGCACCCACTGCAAACCATCGGCATCCGTTTGCGCTTCTAAGCTGAACTCTTTTTGCAAGGTGCTCAAATCCACCGCCGTGGCGACCAACGCAGCGGGTGTGCTGCCTAAGGCTTGCGCTTGTTTGCGTGCGGTCACTTGTTCTAGGTCAGCGTCGTACAACCACAAGGTTTGGCCATCGGCCACGATGACTTGCGGAAACGGTTTGATGTAGTCAAAACGAAAACGCGTGGGACGCACAAATGAAAACTGGCCTGTCGATGTTTTGCTGCGCACCGTGGTCTGCCCGGCTTTGGCGGGCGGTGTGACCACTTGCGTGAAATCAGCTCGGCCACTTTTGGTGGATTTCAAAAATGTTTCTAGTGTGTCCAAGCTGCTGGCAGAGGCAACGCCTGCGCTCAACGCTGCGATGGCCAAGCCAGCGCCAACTCCGCGCATGGCGCGATTCACAAAAGCTGAAACCTTGCTCAAACTCTGCTCAGTGTTTTTACTCATCACGCTTAGGCACCAAAATTTCCCGCTGTCCATTGCTGCTCATGGCGCTGACCATGCCAGCTTTTTCCATGTCTTCCACCAAGCGTGCGGCTCGGTTATAGCCAATCTTCAAGTGACGTTGCACCAACGAGATGCTGGCCTTGCGGTTCTTCAAGACCACCTCAACCGCTTGGTCGTACATCGGGTCTTTTTCGGCTGGCACATCGCCAAACAAATCAGGGCCTGAGGCATTGCCATCGCCATCGACCGTGCCACCTTCAAGCACGCCGTCGATGTAATCGGGCTCGCCTTGGCTCTTCAAGTAGTTCACCACGCGGTGCACTTCTTCGTCGCTCACAAACGCGCCATGCACACGCACGGGAAAGCCTGTGCCGCTGGCCATGTACAACATGTCACCCATGCCCAATAAGGCTTCAGCGCCCATTTGGTCAAGGATGGTTCGGCTGTCAATTTTGGAACCCACCGAGAACGCAATACGCGTGGGGATGTTGGCTTTGATGAGGCCGGTGATGACGTCCACACTCGGACGCTGCGTGGCCAAAATCAAATGAATACCTGCTGCACGCGCCTTTTGCGCGAGGCGTGCAATGAGCTCTTCAATCTTCTTGCCCACCACCATCATCAAGTCGGCCAACTCGTCAATCACCACCACGATGTGGGGCAAGCGTTGTAAGGGCTCGGGTTGCTCGGGCGTCAGGCTGAAGGGGTTGTAGATGAACTCTTCACGCGCAGCGGCTTCGTCAATTTTGGCGTTGTAGCCGGCGAGGTTACGCACACCCAGTTTGCTCATGAGCTTGTAGCGCTTCTCCATTTCGCCCACGCACCAATTGAGGCCGTGTGCGGCTTGGCGCATGTCAGTGACCACGGGGGCCAGCAAATGCGGAATGCCCTCATACACCGACATCTCCAGCATCTTGGGATCAATCATCAGCAAACGCACATCGCGGGCTTCGGCCTTGTAGAGCAAAGACAAAATCATGGCGTTGATACCGACCGACTTGCCCGAGCCGGTGGTGCCCGCGACCAAGACGTGAGGCATCTTGGCCAAGTCAGCCACGATGGGATTGCCCACAATGTCTTTGCCCAAGCCCATGGTCAACATCGACTTGGATTCGTTGTACACATCCGAGCCCAAAATTTCGCTCAAGCGAATGGACTGACGTTTGGCGTTGGGCAACTCCAAGGCCATGTAGTTTTTGCCGGGAATGGTTTCGACCACGCGGATAGACACCAGCGAGAGTGAACGCGCCAAGTCTTTGGCGAGGTTCAACACCTGCGAGCCCTTCACGCCTGTGGCAGGTTCAATTTCGTAGCGGGTAATCACAGGGCCGGGAGATGCGGCCACCACACGCACTTCCACGCCGAAATCTTTGAGTTTTTTCTCAATCATGCGGCTGGTCATTTCCAGCGTTTCGGGGGCCACGGTGTCTTGGCGAACCAGCGGATCATCGAGCAAATCGACTTGCGGCAAACGTGAATCAGTCGCGGCATCGCTGAACAAGGTCTTTTGGCGCTCTTTGGCCACGCGTGCGCTTTTGGGCACTTCGATGATTTCGGGCTCAATGTGCACGGCGATGGGTGGGTGTTCTTGAATTTCCACACGCTCTTCAAACACCACTTCTTCGCGTTCGCGTGCGGCTACCAAGCCATAGGCCACATCTTCTTCGCGCTCGCGACGTTCACGCCATGACTCATACAGCCCGTCGAGCCAGGCGCCTAAATTTTCAGCCGTTTGGCCCCACGAAAAACGAAACACCCAAGAGGCACCCACCACACCAAACACAATGAAAATCAAACCTGAGCCATTGAAACCCAACCAGTTCAAGCTAGGTGGGCCGACGAGGTAGCCCAACACGCCGCCACTGCTGTGGCCGGGCAAGCGGTCTTCAAAGCGGTACATGCGTGTCCACTCCAGACCCGTACTGGAAATCAACAACAAGGCCAAACCGGCCCAAAACGCAAAGCGCGTGTAGCGCCAGCCGGTGTGCTCAGGGGTGGGTTCGTCTTCGTCACGCAAACGGTTGGCCAATGCAGCCAGCCAGGCCGCCAACGTAGCGGCATAGCACCACCACACCGAATAGCCCAGCAAGAAAAAGCTCAAGTCGCCAAACAAGGCCCCCAAACGGCCACCAAAGTTACGCACCGTGTTACCAGCGCCAGATGTGGTCCATGCAGGGTCAAGTGGCGAATGGGTCAGCAGCGCTAAGAACCAAAAGGTCATGAACACAAAGCCAGCCGTCAGCGCAATCTCTTGCGCGAAGCGGCGAAAACCTGTGGGCTTGTGATCCGCGTCGGCAGCAGAGGCGCGCGGGTCATTCTTTAATGTATTGAGCGAGTAAGTCATGTCTAGAGGCAGAGCTTACCCGAGCGGCAACCATACGCCGTCAGGGGTAAAGGGAGAGGTTCTTACAATCTTGGCTTTATTGTCTCTTTGATTGCGTTCCTCAGATGTCTACCACCCAACACGCCCAAGTTTTGATTCTCGGCTCCGGCCCTGCTGGCTACACCGCCGCTGTTTACGCCGCCCGCGCCAATTTGAAGCCCCTGTTGATCACGGGTATGGCCCAAGGCGGCCAACTGATGACCACCACCGAAGTGGACAACTGGCCCGCCGACGTGCATGGTGTGCAAGGCCCTGAGCTGATGCAACGCTTTCAGCAACACGCTGAGCGCTTCAACACCCAAATCGTGTTTGACCACATCAACAAAGTCGATTTCTCCAAGCGCCCCTTCACGCTGACCGGCGACAGTGGCACCTACACCTGCGACACCCTCATCATCTGCACGGGCGCATCGGCCAAGTACTTGGGCCTGCCTTCTGAAGAAACCTTCATGGGTCGTGGCGTGTCGGGCTGTGCCACGTGTGACGGGTTCTTCTACCGCGACCAAGTGGTCAGCGTGGTGGGCGGCGGCAACACCGCTGTCGAAGAAGCCCTGTATCTCTCCAACATTGCTTCTAAAGTTCACTTGGTACACCGCCGTGACACCTTCAAAGCAGAGGCCATCATGATTGACAAGCTCATGGAAAAGGTCGCCGCGGGCAAGATCGTGCTGGAGACCAACAGCACCTTGGACGAAGTGCTGGGCGACGCCTCAGGCGTGACAGGCATCCGCTTGAAGAGCACAGCTGACGGCAGCACCCGCGACATCGCCACCCAAGGCTGCTTCATCGCCATCGGTCACTCTCCCAACACCGGCATTTTTGAAGGCCAATTGGCCATGAAAAACGGCTATTTGCTGACCAAGAGCGGCTCAGAAGGTTTTGCCACCATGACCAGCGTGCCCGGCATCTTTGCCGCTGGCGACGTGCAAGACAACGTCTACCGACAAGCCATCACCAGCGCTGGCACGGGCTGCATGGCCGCGTTGGACGCCCAACGTTTCTTAGAGCAAGGCGCCCACTAAAAAGCGCTACAATCTCAGGCTTTGCTGAATTCAGCGAAGAAGATGGGTTACCGCCACCCTTTTTGGCGAGGTGAG
>Ga0228702_1000176_pt1 | contig 54996 bp, 88 predicted proteins | sample McNCre217_Aug_MG_2_FD_178018 | JGI IMG/M metagenome (GOLD analysis project Ga0228702, IMG submission 178018) | Freshwater microbial communities from McNutts Creek, Athens, Georgia, United States - 20-17_Aug_MG | ecosystem: Environmental > Aquatic > Freshwater > Creek | place: USA: Georgia... | reverse complement strand
CGACTCATCAAATCTGTTGCCGACAAACTGGCAGAGCCAGAAGAGGCGCTCAAGGAAGGTGACACGTTCATCCTCCGCGACATCAACGGCAACCGAGTAGGTGTGGCGGATGTCTTCAAAGATTAGTCCAGCAACACTCGAACAGATTCATCAACAGAAATTAAAAGGAACAGCTATGGGACAGTATTGGAAACCAGTCAACCTCACTAAGCGTGAGTTCATCAACCCGCACAAACTCAACACGGGATTGAAATTGCTTGAGCAATGTGGCTCAGGTCAAATGGCATCAGCGCTAGTCATTCTGCTGGCTGTCATGCCAGAGCGACGTGGTGGTGGTGACTTTCAGAACAACCCGTTCATTGGCCGGTGGGCTGGCGACCAAGTGGTTCTTGCTGGAGACTACTCCAGCAATGGCGACATGAAGAGCAGCCCAATCCCATTCGGCCACGTCTATGAACTCACTCACGGAAATGACGTGATGTTGCAAGATGGAACCGTTCTCAAGGCGTTCACTGATGTGACAGATGATGTGCTCGAAATCATGCAGTCCGAGGGACTCATTGACCCACCTGCTGCCGAGCAACCATTCTGATGAAGCTCAACCTCAACACCGTACTCGCCATCACCTACGCCGCCGCAATTCTTGTGGCGGTTTTTGATTTGCTCACTCGATAAGGAAAAGCATGACAACAGATTTGAAACTGAACACCATCCAAGGCGTGACTGCGATGGTCACTCGCATTGCTGATGCGATGCTGGTCAACAAAGAGAAGTCGCCAACCAACATGGGAACTGCACTCGATGCGGTCATCACGTTGATTGAAAGCAAGGGCACACCGGAAATCAAGGCAGCGATGGCGAAGGTGCGTGAGGCAACGCAACTCCCAGCCAAGAAAGCCAAACAGATTAAGCCACCTAAAGGGGAGTCACTCGTATGAAAGTTTACAAAGGCGTAGTCGTTAAGCGCAGCTATCAAACCATCACGATTGCAGCGAACAGCGAGGCAGAGGCGAAGGCAACGATGCTCGACGAGTTCTCTATGGAGGATGCCGACAGTGAAATGGAGGTATGCGACATGGAGGAGGTGCAACTCACACTCACCCCAAACCAACAGGCATTCGTTGATGCGTACTACCGCAACGTAGACAGCGACGATTCGATGCGTGACGTTATCGCCGTGTACCTCAACAGAAAAACAGACAAGGGTTTTATTGATGAGTTCGGAACTTCCATGTTCACGAAAATCTCCGACCACTGGGACATGTGGATAAGCGCACATGACTACCTGATTACCGCCGTAAAGAAGGGAGCGTAAGTGAAACAGACCGCAATCAATATTGCCATCTTCATCTTCATCATCGCCGCCCTCACCCTTCCCTCTGCATTCAACTAAGGACACACCATGACACCGTTCAACACATTCCTCATTGACCCGTTCAAGCGTGAAATCACCGTGGTTCATTTCGCTGGTGACTACAAACAGATTTACCCGCTGATTGACTGTGACTGCTTTGACATTGCTCGCATCAATGAGCATGGCGATGGCATCTGTGTGGATGACGAAGGCTTGTACCGCGAAGAGCAAGCGTTCTTCTACTTCACTGACTACCCTCAGCCTCTGGCTGGCAAGGGTCTGGTGCTTGGTTGCCGAGCATCCGATGGTGAAACCATTGAACCCACTATCACACTCGAAGAGTTGAAGGAGAAGGTCAAGTTCGTCATGCCTCTGCGTATCAACGGCGAGTTCACATGGATTGACGAAGCCGGACACCGTGTTGAGGTGGAAGCATGACGCCTATACAGATGACGCAAATCATGGAGCTGATTCACCGCAGGGCTGAGGAGTTGATTCAACTCGCCATGTCTGAGGGTGTGGTGCTCACGATTGAAACCAAACCTGTTGAGCCTTTGGCTATGGGCAACTACAACCTAGTCGTTGAGACGCGACTGTCACGATGGCGAGCCGCCACAATCGACCGATAACAGACCGCTTCGGCGGTCTTTCTTTTTCTATCAGGAGTAATCATGGAATACACAACACACAACAACGAAGCCATTGAGACAACGGGACTCACGGCACAAGGCGTGATTGAGGCGAGCAAGCAGGAGCTGGTCAGTCTGTTCGGCAAACCAATGGGCAGCAACTTCATCATCAAGTTCTCAGATGGGAACCGCGCCCTTGTCTACCCCAGCAGCGCCGACCACTGGTATGTGGAGGGAGACGCCAAGCAATCAATCACCAACGTGCAAATCACACTCGACCTCTACCGCGAGCAAGCCAAGGAGAAGACAGCCGACCCGATGGAGAAGGCAATGAGTCCTGCGTTCGACCTGATGGAGAGCATCAGGGCAAACAAGGGCGAGGACTACGGCAAGCTGTTGGAGCTGGCTCTGTTGGCTCGCAAGAGTATGGAGCTGACCAACAGCCTCATTGCGGGGATGGTTGCAGAGGGACACATCCCCAAGGAGGTGGGCAAGGGACTCACTAAGGCGAGCTGCCACCTGACCGCCAAGATGATTGGGCTGGGCGCACGACTCGGCGACATCAAGACAGACGACAACTCAGCCAATGAGCTGATGGATTGGGCTGACAAGCTGATGAAGCTGGAGCAAGAAGGGGCTAAGTCTCTCCTGAAAGAACTCGGCTTGGAAGCTGATGATGCTTGAGCTTGAGGTCAAGCGCGGATATGTCACAGCCTCACTAGCTGCACAGATTGAAGGCATATCCCGACAGGCTATTCATCAGCGACTAAAGGCTGGTCGCATCAAGGGTGCATTCCTCATGGACTGCGGCGATGGCCGCGAGATATGGGTAGTGCCACGCAAACAACTCAAACCAAAGGAACAGAAATGAAATTGACACGAGAAGAATTTGGCAAGCTGCCAATGCAGTATGTGATGGGCATCAACCGCGATGACTACTGTGCTCGCAAATATTGGAACGAACAGTTCGATATTCACAAAGAGGTAATCACTGACCGCAATGTGGCTGGCGATATTTACTCTGGGTTCAAGGAGCCAAAGGTCAGCTTCTACCGTGGCGCTAAGGGTGAGATATACGACACCGCACAGGAGTTGTATGAGGCAGAGTTTCTGACCGGATGGTTCGGCACTCTGTTGCAGCCGGTGCGTGATGGATGGTACGAGACTGAGCAAGGCATGGTCATGTTTACCGCTGCTGGTGGGTGGGAGTCCGAAGAGATACCCGAGATGTGGCGTGGCATGAGGGATGTGATTGTGAAAGCACGGGAGGTGAAATGAAAGCGGCCAACAGATTCGACCTCACCAGTCTCGCCTTGTACCTGACCTTTGGAACGGTACTCACGGCCTCTGGTCACAGCGCCAGCGACATAACCTACTGGCTCCTGTTGATTGTGTTCACCGTGTCAGACATTCACTCCGGCAATGTTGCCTACGGCAGGGGTCTTACTGCTGGAGGGGATATGGTCAAACAGATATACGGCATCAAGCGAAATGAATAAAAGCATCGAGGTCGTGAAGACTTACACAGATAACCTACGTCACAACGTGACAATCGGGAGAGCGTATCGCTGCATTCACTGCGGCGTTATCTGGACAAAACTCAGAGACGCTCAACAACACCAACAGACTTGCACAGGTAAAACCAAATGAACTTAGACGACATTCAAGTTAGCTTCCGCTCTGGCAGCTTCCAGCACAAAGCCATCGCGCTTCTATCCAAGAAGGACAGCGACACCGCCACGATTCGCAAGGACACTGGCGCAACCATACGACCCGAACGTGTCCGTGAAATCCTGACAGAGATGAAGCAAGCAAAGCTCATCACATCAACAGGCAAAGACCAGTGGGCAATCACTAACCAAGGCTTGCATGTAAGTGTGCTCATGGGCCATGTGCCAGAGACATCAATGGTCAAGCGGCGCTCGAACACAGAGAAGATGTCCGAAGTATTCCAGCGTGCTGACTACGTTCCTCTGGAGCTGGGCATGACATGCTTGCGGCAAGGTGCGTATGACGCATTCCTTCTTCCGTCTCGTATCTCCAACAGGTTGCACTACCCCGGTGGCAGGACAGAAACAACAGACCACGCAGCACAAATCAAGGAGTAAGACATGGCAGATGATGAAAAGAAAATCCGAACAACAGAGTTGCGTGTTGACAATGGTGATGATGGTGTCTCTGTTGATATATCCATCGACCCAGTAGTGTTTGCTGGTGGTGAGGACTGGTTCATACTTGAGCAAGAACATGCGGCTATTGAGTTATCAATGTCATGCCTTGAGCGATTGCTTGTTGCGGCAAAACGAATGGCAGAGGAGCGCACATGACCATCAAATACAAATGCTTGTACGAAATCACTGGTCGCATTGAAGATGTGAACACATTCCTAGTGCCGCTGCAAGACTTGCCCAAGCAAGAGCAGGGTGAGCCTGTGGCGGTAATTGAGGTTAAAGGTGGAAAGGCTTGGCTACATGCGGAGCTTTTTACACACCTTGGGGACGGTTTGCATAAGTTTTACACCACACCACAACCAAAGCAAGAGCAGGGTGAGCCTGTGGCGTACATCCTCCGCAATGAGTACAACGAGTACAGGCTTGAGCCAACAGACAGCTTCAAGATTCAAGACTTGCCAGTTGGCACTGAGGTGCTGCTCTACCCTGCGCCGCAACAACGCAAGCGCATACTGTTCCCCACCATGCTTCGCAAGATGTGGTCAGGCAGCGAGGTGCAAGCGTGGATAGACGAGCATGTCAATAAGGATGCGGCATGACAATCATCAACGCATTCCACCCCGACTACGTGATGACATACCACCCTGACCTGACGAAGACAATCATCAAGGAACAGAAGGCCAAAGAGAACGGGCAACTATATGGCTCGAAAGCAAGGGAGCGCGAGCCTTCCCTTGACCAGCCAACGTCCAACACCATCAATCAATTCCCAAAGAAGGAGAAGGTATGTGCGAAGTAATGCAGATTGATGAGTTCAAGCCAGACTACCGACGCAAGTGTGTCAACTGCGAACAGACTCCAACAGTGACCGGAGTTAAAGATGGCAAGGTTGTTTACCGAAGCGAAATGTGTGGGCCTTGTACGTGGGGCGAAGCTGAAACCATAGACCCATCAACATGGCACAGTTAAAACCATTTGTCATCGTCAGCCCGAAAGGGTTGGCTCACGCTGGCCTGTATGAGAACGAGGAACAGGCATGGCGCATCTACCTTGGGTGGCCGACTGTTGGCGAGGTGCGCGAGCACATCAGCAACGGTTGGTATTGCGCCGAGGCAACACTTACATGGCAACAGCCAAAGGATAGGACATGAACATCAAATTACGAATGGCTCAAGACCTTGAGCGATACGCCGACATGGTTGAGGCTGGCGAGTTAATCAGCCCAGACGAAATGAACTGCGCCGCATTGATGCGCGTTGCGGCTCAGGGTATCGCAAAGCCTTGGGTTGGTTTAACAGAAGATGAGGCGATTCACTTGCTTCCAACTGGGGATTGGTTTATTGAGCCAACGCTTGAATTTTATAGGGCTGTTGAAGCCAAGCTCAAGGAGAAGAACACATGATTAAGTTCTGTTGGCACAAGTGGGGGCGATGGAGCAAGGGCATCGAGTCATACGGTGGCTCTATCCATCAAGTGTGTGAGTGTGAGAAGTGTGGCGCAATCAAGCGAAGACTTGCCATATCCATTGGCATGGCACAGCTTGGGGCTGGGCAGGTTAATGAAGCAATCAAGGGGGTGAGCAAATGAAAGTCCTCAACAGCTACTGGTTCAGTCCAATGGCAAGTCAAATCATCGGCATCGTCAAGGTTCTCTCAGGTGATGGCGAGGGAATCAAATACTACATAGGCATGGCAAGCGGCCACGACAAGGATGCAGACGAGCAGCACATAGCGCAGACTGGTGCTCGCTTCCCCGATTCATCTGGCGCACTTCTGTTCGATGGAGTTGGTCTATGACCGTCCCAGCAATCAAGCTGGTTGCATGGCAGGACAGAGACCCTCACTTCATCTTTGTCGGAGTGCCTGACGAGCGAGGTCGATACCTTCGGACAGACCCATCTGTTGCCCTTGTCTCCTGCCCCAACTGCCACGCTGCCGTTGGTGAGCCATGCAAAGGTAACGGCGGCAAGTACGGCGGCACTACGCACGTGTCTCGTCGCCAAGCCAACTACAAGAACTGGGGGCACAGAGCATTTGATGTTCTGTTGACACCATCGCCAGTGCCTGACGAGTGGATGGAGTCATCCGCTTGAGCCTACTCTTGTAACTCGAACCCACCCTCTTTGAACATCTGGTCGTGCAGTCGGCTGATGGCTCGAACTTGGGTGGGCATCCATGCTCGGAGGATGATTGACCTCCATGAGCACACCTTCCGGTAGCTCACATTCTGGTCATCCGCAATCGCGCGGATGGCCGGCCTCTTTGTCACCCAGTGACAGAGCACAATCATCAACACCTCTTTACTCGGAACCATGCCCGAGACATGCGGCATCAAGTGCGTAGCCAGACTGCGTATGGCATCCGACCTTTCCTTCCCTCTTCCAAACTGCGCCAGCACAGAGTCACGTTCGACCTGATGCAATCTGTTGACAGCGTTCTGAATCATGGCTGCTTGCGCGTGCAAGTCCATCGGTGTCAGCTCAGTGTTGCTCGTGCCACGAATCTTGAGTGGGTCTGACTTCGTGTACTCAGAGCGCTCGCTGATATTCGCTGCGAACTTGAGCGCCTGTTCTACGCTGTTGAATTTCATTCATTGCCTTCCAGTGTGATTGTGTCTACGCCCTCCCCACAGCTCGACGCGAATGCGCTTGCCGCCATGACTGCAATCGGTGCAGTCGCGCCCATGTATAGCGCACCATAGGCATAGTCCCTGCCCGACCCCATGCAGAACCAATCCTCTTCGGTGAAGTCCATTGGAACTGGCGAGCGCTCGTATTTCAGGATGCGCTTCTCGGGCGTGATGACAAGCATCCCAACAAAGTCGTTGTCTGTCTTCTGGAACTCGGGGTACTTGGTCTCGTCCGCGCCAAGCTCGAACCACTTGAATAGCTCTTGCGCCCTGTCCCAATCCCCACTCACGGCAACCAAATGCCCACGAATGCGGCGAACCTTTGTGACCTTGCGCACCAAGTCAGAGTGCGTGGCTTGCTTGTCAGCGGCCAAGGTCTTCCCATCCCAAACAATAATCGTCATGGCGACTCCCAAAATTCGTCTGTTGAAATCTTCACTGTCAATCCACCGCCATCAATCGGCTCTCGCAATCGAATGCGAATGTCTGTGATGCTGCGGTCATCCTCATACGCAATCCCCTGCAACGCATCGAGCGCAACCTTGAGTGCGTTGTCTAAGTCCACGCGCCTCACGCCAAGCGCCCATTGTGGGTCTTTCTTGGCTCGCTTCTCCCAATCCTTTGGTCTCTGCGGGTGGAACTGAATGTCCACCTTCACGCAACCATCGAACTCTTTGGCAATCGCTTCACTGGCAATCTCATTCACCTCATCCTTGTAGTCAATAGCCGTCTTGCTTCTGACCATCCGATTGCGGAACATCCTCCAGTATCTGTTGGTGCTTGGTGGGTACGGGAACAACATCTCAATCATTGGGCTTCGCCTTTGGTTTCGGCCCGCGTTTCTTTGGGGTGTTGATTGCTGTGAGTTGCTGGTCGATAACAGACGCTGGTGGCAGCGCAACTACCGGCCCCGACATTCCCATGACCGCCTTCTCCCACGCCCCCGACTTGCCCTCGCCCGTGATTGACACGCCAATCAAGTCGCCAGCATGGTTGTCCGAGCGGATGAACACCGTCTCGGCATGAGAGCACATCCCTCTGTTCATCATCTGTTGCTTGTACTTCGGAGTGCAGTCCTTGCAATAGTCAATCGAGCGAGAGCTGCTGCTTCCGACAACTGCCAGTGTGGTGGCTACAACATACGAACGCCATTCAGAGTTGGTGCTGAAACAAGTGGGTGGCGTGTTGTGCGCGACTCCCTTGTTGATGGCATTCGAGAAGTGGCGAATGATGTCCCTATGCTCGTGAGCCTTGCAGACTCCGAACATGGTGGCGGGACTACCGCAGCCTACATGTTTGCATTTGCGGGGTGATAGGGATAAAGACAGCTCAATCAAACTTCAATCTTTCTTCGTGCAGTGCTTGCAACAACGTCAATGCAGCAAACTCAAACTGCGAACCATACTTCTCTTCCCATGCACGAACATCGTGGTGAAGCTCGTCATGGTGAAGGCGACAGATTGGTATCACCCACCAATCAGGAACCTTGCTTCCCATCCCCTTATACCCAACCCCATGTGGATGATGCGGGTCATCAGCCGGAGCGCCGCAACTCACGCACTTGAGTGACTTCACCCAGTCCATGTACTTGCGACTCTCCATGCGCGGAACGTAGCCACGAACCAGCGCATCACGGAATGTCAGGTATGAGGGAATGAGTTTAGACACTGCCGCGCTCTTTCAATACAGCCATGCCCAAGTAAACGATTGCACCGAACACCTCGGTTTCAAACGCCAGACCTTCGCGTGTGCTTGCTGCCTCTTCCAACTTCTTGGCTGCCTGTCCTGTCAGGAATCCACGCCCGTGCATCTTGCCGTAGTGAACCCAAGGCTGCTCAAGGAATGGTGTGACGTTGCCACCATGACGCTCGCCCTTGCCATACATGGCTTGCTCAACAGCCGCCAACAGAATTGGTGTCAATGGGTGATTGAGGATTGCTTCTTGCTGCTTGGTAATTTTCATTGGTACTCCTAGTTGATTTCTGTTTTGCGAATCACTTCGCCTAGCTCTTCGACGCTCACGCATTCGTCAGCCAAGTCAGCACACTTCTCTCTCATGTACTCAGCGCCAGCCGTGAATGCGTTGAACATTGCTTGCATGGAGTTGTGGTTTGCGCCAGCCTCTGCCAACAGTTCAATGAACTGTCCTCTTGTCATTGGTTTGTCATGCGCCATATGCCCTCCGCTCTGCTCGTTGGTTTGCGTTCTCTGTCTGCCAGACTGCGATGCCCATCTTCGAAACCTCAAGCTGCCAGCGCAACTTCTCTGACTTCTCAACAGCCGTCTTCAAATCAATCAGCAAATCCAAAAACTCTTCATGCGCTCGCGCCTCTCGCTCCTGTGCTGCTGTTGTCTTGTGTCCATCTATCTCTGCTTTACGCATCAGGATTGCCAGCTTCGACTTGCGGAACTCTTCAAGGTAGATGCGCTCTGCGTATGCGGTGGCAAACTCATCTGACATTCTTCGTAGCTCTGCCAGTCTTGCCTCTGTCTTCTCACTCATGGTGTGTCCTTTCTTGTTTTCTTACTCACTGGTCGGGTCGGGTAGTAGTCTGGCGGGATGGTGAACACCTTGTCTGGGTCTGGCTCTTCCTTCTTGCCAACCTCTGCGCCTGTCACCAAGTCCTTCCCGTAAATCAACTTCATCCCCGGAAACTGTTCACGCAACTCATCGACAAGTGCTGCCAGATTGGGAGCCTTCTCTCTGTTCTTGCGCTTCTCTTCCTCGAACTGTTGCTTGCGAAACTCTTGCGGCGTCATGCTTCCGGCCCCCAAGGTTTCGCTCCAAACATCCTTTGCATTGCAGTCGCAGCATCAGCCATAACCGCTGCCTTTGATGGGTGCAACTTGCGAATCTGTTCACAAACATTTTCAAGCTCGCTGCCAGTTCTGATAACACCGTAGTCCATCAGGTAGTCTGCCGCCATCTCAAGCGTCTTCTTGCGAACGTCTGCCTCTGTTGCAACAGCGCGCGGTGTGGTGCTTTGCATCTCAAGGTCAAACGACAACTGCTTGACTGCTGCCTTGTACCTTTCAAGCTCCGCCTTCAATGAGTCAACTTCACTTCTGTCATCTGCGTTTAGGTCTGCAACCATCGACTTGATGTGCATCCCGACATCTTCGTAATTGCTGAATGTGTGATAGATGTGTTGCTTGCCTTTTTGCAACCGAACATGCGTCATCTCACTCATCAGGTCTGTTTGATAGACCATCGTGATGCCTTGCTTCTGGAGCATGTTCTGCAACTGGTTCATCATCTGCACGTTTGTTGGACTCATATCGCCACCACCCTCTCGCTCTTGATGTACGGCGTGTAGTCGTACCCGTTGTGCGTCCTTCCTTGGTGACGTGCGTAGTGCAGTGGCCCTTGTGAGAAGTACAAACCAATCGAACCTTCCCACTCACCGTGACGGTTCTTGTCACAGCGCAGGATTGCGTCAGGCTTGGTCAGGTCATAGTCCTTGTTGCCAGCGCGAATGGCTTCTTCCTTTTTCTTGTTGCGCCACACGACAAACGACTGGTCAACTTGGTCAACGATTGCGCCCGAACCCTTGGCATCCATCTTGCCGGGCAACTGGTTCTCGTCAGCCAGCTTGCGACTGTGATGCACAAGGTGGATGTGCAGGTTCTCGTCTTGCGCGAGAGAGCACAGACTGTTCACGAAATCCTTCTGACCGTTGTAGTCGTCCTCACCTTTCACGCACTTCATCAGCGAGTCAATCACGAACTGCTGGATGCCATGCTTGCGAGCGGCGTAGCGAATGATGCCAAGCAGGTTCTGTGCATCGACGTTGCCTTGCTTGTCGTACATCAATAGCTTGCCGACAGCGTGGTCAATGAACCCATTGACGAATGCAATGGACGGGCTTGATGACATTGCTGCCTGTCGTGCCATGCGAGCGAGCGTTGCCTTTGGCTTCATCTCGAACGATGCAATGCAAACCTTCTGGCCTTGGTGAATGAAGTCGAGGAACACTTGGCTAGTCAACAGACTCTTGCCGTGTCCGTTCATGCCCATCCACAGACTCACCTCTCCGGGTCGGAAGCGGATATTGTCATGCGTCTCACCCCAAGGAAGGGTTGCACCATGCAACACACCAGCGCCAGTGAGGTAGTCGATGGTGTCTTGTCGGAAGTTTGCTGGCGACACCAAGCGTTCAATGTCTGTTGGCTCGTTGGCCAATGCTTGAAAGTCAATCGTGTCGTCGGATAGGGTTAGGTCTTGGAAACTCACAGACCGCTCCTTGCTGCCTTGATTGCGGCTCGCGCCTCAACCACTGGCTCATATGCTTCGCCCAACTCAAGCGCTGCAACTTGCACCAGCTTCTCAAGCGCGTGAAGCAAGCGTGGTGATGCTGACATCAACAAGAAGTTTGCAGTCTGCTCGTGCTCGTATTGGTTGTCCCACTCGTCCATCTCGCAGATGTCATCTTCCTCTGCGTCAACAAGCACAACCATGTCGTCGTGTCTGACAACAACCTTCCAAGGTGTTGGTGAAAAATAATCTTTGTTCATACTGCTGCTACCCCGTCAAATGTGTGTCTGTCCCAGCGTGACACTGGGTATGCTTTGAACTCCTCTGGAATCCCATCAATGTCGTAGTCTGGAATCGGGTCATGCCCTCTCCACCAAGACATCTGTGTGGCAATCTTGTTGCTCACGTTCCATAGCCACATGTGGCCGGAGTGTTTGCTGAACGGCAGGTAGCCACCATTCGGCGACTGTCGCAGGATGTTTTCAATCGCTGACCAGATGCGTCGCTTGTTCACCTCTTCATCAAAGACAAGCACAACGCTAAGGTCGATGACCCAACGCCACTCACACTTGTCTGGTTGCACGTCCATCGGGATGACAACAGACGGCTCAACATTCAGGTCTCCAATGAGGCTGACGAACACGACGTTGTTTGGCTTCTTGCCGGACAGACGCATATCCCAAATTCCCTTTGCTTCTGGCAACATGATTCGCGTCATCACATCACCCCCGCAAACTGGTCGTCATGCACAGCGCCAGCCTCACCGTCTTCCCAACGGCGCTGGTTGATGTACGTCATGGGCGATGGCTCATAGCCTGTTGTCCACTGCTCGCTTGTCTTCATCGACTTGACGTGAGCAATGATTTGCTCGGCAATGGCCGCCAGCTTCTTTGTCTTCCACTTGGTTTCACATGACGCCTTGCCCACCTTGCGGATTGATGAAGGCCATGTCGCCCAGAACTCGGCGAAGCCGTGCATTGCATCCAGCTTCTGCTCACCCCCCTCTGGGGGCTTTGGGGGAATATGGTTCTTGGTTCTTGGGTTATGGTTATGGTTAGCTAGGGGTTGGGTTAGCTCTGGGTTGCCACTGGGAACCGACTGGGAACCCACTGGGTTTTCTTCCAATGCTGGTGCGGCTTTGCGACGACCCCCATTTTTGCCATTCTTGCGAGCGCGGTCTGCACGGGCTGCGAATTGTTTGATTTCTTCCTCGCAACGGGCGTGATGCCACCCGTCTGTTCGCTCTTCAAAGAAGTCATTGAGCACAACTTGAACCGACTCGGAACCCACTCGCAACCGTCTGGCTACCTGCTGGGTTTCAAGTGGGATTGGTTGCTCGGTGTCGTAGTACATCTCCAGAAGACGGCGATAGGCCAAGTCTTCCTCGTTTGTCAGGTGGCTGGTTGCCGAACGATAGTCACCTATGTGGTGAGGGTAATAGTGCATGTCTGTCTTTCTAGCCTTTCATCACGAACCCCGAAGGGGACGGAAGAGCAGCTATGAAAGGAACTGAAAGTTCACCGCTCGTTCAGTGCCGGTAGCTAACCAACACCTATCCGTCGGCCACAAGTTTCTGTGTTTCGTTGCGCGCTGTCAACAAGTATCCTTGTCTTTTAGTCGGACATATGGTACTTTGTAGTGGTTTGTATTAGTTCACATGAGTTTGACGGGATAACAAGGAAGTTGTAGTATTTGGTCATAATAAGTACAAGGAGTCAGGAATATGTCTGCTTTAGGTTTAAGAATTAAATCCGTCATCGAAGAGAAGGGCTTGACCCAATCTCAGCTTGCGCGTCTGGTCGGCGTCAAGCAGCAGACCATCAGCTATATCTGCGCCGTCAACTCCCCTGCCACTACGTCACGCTATGCGACCAAGATTGCACAGGTGCTTGGAGTCAACCCCGCATGGCTCCAATCTGGTGAGGGTGATAGACACGACCCGATGGTGCGGATTGAGTTGGAGGGGATTCAGTTGCTTGCTTTGCGCGTCCCTCTTCTTGCCCACTCGGAGGTTCTTTCCTTTGTTGCCGAGCGGGATGAAAGAAGAGCAAACCGCAAACAAGGAAAAATACTTATGACTGATTCAGAAGTTGGCGACGGCTCATTCGCGATTGAAATCGAAGGAGAGAGCATGGCTCCACGGTTCTTTGAGGGAGACCGTGTTGTCATTGACCCCACCCTGCCAGCCGAGCCGGGTGATTTTGTGGTTGCCCATGTCGAGGGTGCTATCACATTCAGGAAGTTCAGGCGGCGCGATGGCGATGTATTCGAGCTTGTGCCGCTCAACGATGACTGGCCAGTGATTCGGTCAGACGCAAAGGTGGTCAAGGTTCTTGGCGTCATGGCAGAACACCGCAGCTACCGAAGGAAGAAATAAAGACCACACCTAAAGCCCCGATTCGTCGGGGTTTTTTTTCGTCTGCAACTCCCACCAAACCACTACCAAGCCAAACAAAAAAACACATATCCCTGTGAGTTAGTGGGACATTTAACAAAAACACTTTACAACACACAAGGACGCACTCATAATCCGTTTCAAGAAACAAATTTCCTTGTTTTGAAACGGACACCAAATGACACAGACACCAACCCCAGCCGCCACAGGCGAGCTTGTGAATTTCAATACTCTCCGCAAGGTCAGCGTCAACGACCACATTGAAAAGAAGAATGGCCTGAGCTACCTGAGCTGGGCATACGCAGTTGATGAACTGCTTCAACGCGACCCGTCAGCCACTTGGGAATACCGCTTTGGCATTGATGCCGACACCAAACTGGAAGTCCCCTTCGTGGACATTGGCGGCACAGCAATGGTGTTCTGCACGGTCAACGCATTCGGCGTGTCACGCACCGCCCAGTTACCAGTGATTGACCACCGCAACAAACCCATCACCAACCCTGACGCATTCCAAATCAACACCTCCATGCAGCGTTGCTTGGCCAAGGCAATCGCCCTGCACGGTCTGGGTCTCTACATTTACGCCGGCGAAGATTTGCCAGAGGACGGAGAACCCAAGCCAGAGCCTAAGCCAAAACCAGAACCCAAGGTGTCTGCTGCCGTGCTTACCAAGGCTAAGGAAGACTTGGCCAACTGCGAATCTGTTGAGGCACTCCGCGCCGTGTATAGCGGGTTCAACGATGCGCTCAAGGCAGCGACCAAAGAATACTCACAAGCGCTGGCCAAAGGTCTGGAGTGAGTACCCCCGACAACCACAACCCTCACCAGAAAACTGCTGAGTGGTTCAAGGCTCGCGAAGGTCGGCTGACTGCATCCTCTTTTGGACAGGCTGCTGGCCTTGGCCCCGGCTCTCGCCAACAGTTGTGGCGCAGACAGATGGGCATGGAAATTTTTGAAGGCAATCCAGCAACACAGTGGGGCGAAGAACATGAAGGCAATGCGGTGGCTGCGTACCAAAAAGCGGAATCTGTTGTTGTGGATTTGGTTGGCTTCGTTCAACACCCGACGATGGATTGGCTCGGTTGCTCGCCAGACTTCTTGGTGGGTGAAAACGGAATGGGAGAAATCAAATGCCCGTTCTCACAAGTCATCTATCCAGAAATACCCATCTACTACATGGCTCAGATGCAAGGCGCTATGCAAATCACTGGACGAGATTTCTGTGAGTTCGTTGTTTGGACACCGGAAAAAATGAGCATCAGACGTGTGGCTCGCTCCCATGAGTATTGGGATTGGCTGCACCTGAGACTGGCCGACTTTTGGACGTGGGTGGTTGCCCAAGTCGAGCCGCCAAGAGAGAAGAAGCAACCGCCCCCTTCGACAGATGGCCTGATTCTGTCGGAGCGAATCATTAACTTAACAGAGGAATAGGCATGGCATACGACAACAACAACACGGGGATGCTCGCAAAGAATGAGCGGATGCGTGAGGGTAAGAAAGACCCTGAGTACACAGGCTTTGTGACCGTTGATGGTCAGGAGTATTGGCTCAAGGCTTGGGTTCGTGAAGGCAAGGAAGGCTCACGCATGGAAGGGAAGAAATTCTTCTCGCTCGCGCTTGACCACAAAGAGCCAGCACCCGCCCCAGCTCCACGCGAACGACAAGCCCGACCAGCACGTCAACCTGCGCCACAACCGCAGTACGACGACATGGACGACGACATCCCGTTCTAAGCAATGAAGCACATCCTCCTTCTTCTCATCATTGGGATAGGCGGTTACTTCGTCTGGCAGTACATGGGCAACGCCGCTCGCGTTACTGCCAGTCTGTTCATCCGACAGCATCTGTGGAAGGTGCTGTTCATCATCAACATGGTGCTTGCGTTCTTCGCACTCCAAGCCATCTTCGGCTCAACCAAATTTTTTTGACACCAACCACCATGAAAAAAGTTCTTATTGCTCTCGCTGCTGTTTGGCTGACAGCATGTTCACAGATTGACACTGGCAACATCGGCGTTGAATCAACGCTTGGCCAAGTCAAACACGAGACTATGGCTCCCGGCGTTTACTTCACCATGTTCAAGCGCGTGACAGAAGTGTCCGCAAAAGAATTGCTCTTGCAGTTCGATGACATGAAACCACAGACCAGCGACAAGATTACCTTGGCCGACTTGGATGTGGACGTTTATGTCCAGATTGACCCCAGCAAAGCCGCAGACATTATGACGCGCTGGCCGGGTGACATCACTCACGAGAAGGGTGAAGACGGCGCTCGCATTGGCATGAACTACGTCAAGCGCCAAGCCCGTGAAAACATCTACAACGCAATCACCAAGTACGACTCTGCAACAGTTCACACAGAGCGCACAGCAATCGCTGCAAAGATTGTTGAGCAGTTGCAGAAAGACTTGGATGAATCCGCTGGCAAGGGTTGGTTCTTTGTTCGCTCTGCCAACGTCCGCAACTTGGTGACAGACCCAGCATTGGAAGCAGCCATCAAGCAAGCAGCCAATCGCCAGTTCCAAATCAACGCCAAGCAAAAGGAAGTTGAGTTGGCCAAGGCAGAAGCTGACCGTCAGCGTGTAGAGGCTCAAGGTGTTGCAGATGCAATCCGCATCAAAGCAGCAGCCGTGTCAGCACAAGGCGGCCAACAGTACGTTGACCTCAAGGCTATCGAGAAGTGGGACGGCAAGCTGCCAGCAACCATGTCCGGTAACGCAACTCCATTCATTCACGTCAAGTAATCATGGACACCGAACAACTTCGGATGATTATGGACACCATTAAGTCGGTTGCCGGTACTGCCGGAACCGCAGGTGTCGTGTGGATTTGCGTTCACTACCTAGTGCAACTCATCACTGTTGTTGCAGCACCAATCTGTTGGGCTGTCAGCGTCATCATGGTTGCACGATACGCATCGGTTCTTATCGGCGGCAAGCAACAAGTTGCCAGCGCTGATGAGGTCGAGAAAACCAAACAGAAACAGATTGAGTTAGAGAGAACAAAGGTTGATTTGGAAAAATCAAAAGCTGACGCGCAAAAACATGGAGCCATCAAACAGCTCTGCAAGATTGCACAAGCAGCCGGTCTCTCACACAGCGAGTACAGCGGCATCTACAACGATGCCGACCTAGCAAAACTAATCGAGAAGGTGAAAGCATGACAACGGCACAAACTGAAATGTTTAGCAGCAGCGAATTTGGAACACACCCAATCAAGCTGGCGCGACATGACAGTCCAGATACCAGTCGTGTTGCAGCCAAGTCTGTTGACACATCGCGGCTTGAGCAGCTTGTGCTCGAAACAATCAAAGGTTTCGGTGAGCACGGTTGCATTAGCGACGATGTATTAAGCGCCTATTCACATCTCCCCTACTCCAGCGTGACTGCGCGATACCGCGCTCTGTTGGATAAGGGATTGATTGAAGACACAGGGCAACGACGCCCCGGCAAATCAGGAAAACCACAGCGCGTCATGCGCTACGTTTAATAGGAATTGAAATGAACTTACACACACCAGAGCGAGGCGCAAAAGAAACTGTCAAGCAGTACAAAGAGCGCCGCGCAAAAAGCAAGTACGCAGGGAAGCTCGCGCAAAAGTGCTGGGACTTCTTGTGGGACTCTGGACGCAAAGGCACATACATCAAAGCAGAACACGGAAAGATTGGGAGCCGCGCATGACAACAGTAAATCGAATCACATCTGACGGCATTGCAGCTCGCATTGCCAGCGTGAACTACACGCGCATCGAAGACACCACTCTGACGATTTGCACCATCAAGATGGTCAACGGCTTTGTTGTCACCGGCGAATCTGCTTGCGCTGACTGGCTGAACTTTGATGAACAGATTGGCAAAGACCTGTCCTATGCCAACGCATTCCAAAAACTGTGGGCGCTTGAGGGCTACTTGCTCAAAGAGCGCATGTATCAGGGAGTATCAGTATGAAGCAATACATCGGCGTAAAGGTCATCAATGCCAAGCCAATGACACGGCTTGAGTACAACTGCTTCCGTGGCTGGGATGTACCAGCAGACGAGAACCCAGATGATGAAGGCTTCTTGGTTGAATACACAGACGGCGGCAAGGCAAACACCAAAGAGTTTGAGGGCTATGTGTCTTGGTCTCCGAAGGAAGTGTTTGAGAAAGCCTACTTCCAAACCAGCGGCATGACATTCGGTTTGGCGATTGAAGCCATGAAGATGGGTTCAAAAGTTTCTCGTGCCGGATGGAACGGTAAAGGCATGTATCTGAGCTACGTCAGCAAGAGCGTTCTTCCACCGAGCTATCTGCCTTACATCGAAATGAAGACGGTGGATGACAAGCGAGTGCCGTGGCTTGCAAGCCAAACAGATTTACTTTCAGAAGATTGGAGTGTTGTGAATGACTAATTTTGAACGAACAAAGAACTGGTTGATTGCCTGTGGCAAAGACCAGACCAAAGAGAACCTGTCTGTTCAGGTTGGATGCCACCTCGAAGAGTTCATGGAGTTCATGGACACACTCGGCATTGCATCAAACCAAGATGGTCAGGTCTACCCCACCCCCATCCAGTTGCAAGCTGCGATGGAGACGATGAATCTGTTGGCAACCAGCCTCAAGGATGGCGTGTTGCGCGTTGAAGTAATGGAAGAGTTCCGTGAAGAATGTTTGGATGCGCTTTGTGATTTGGAAGTCACTGGCAATGGTGTCGCCTACCTCGCTGGCTTTGCAAAGGATAGCGCTGACTTGGAAGTGCTCTCTGCCAATGAACGCAAGCTCGTTGACGGCAAACCTGTTCTGAAACCAAACGGCAAGATTGGCAAACCAGAAGGCTGGGTTGCTCCTGACTTGAAGCCATTCGTATGAGCGAACCTAAACCAGACACCATGCTCTTGATGGGCAACATCCACACCAGCGGCGAGTGCATCACGATGCGAGCAAAGCTGGACAACCTTGAGGATGTTCTCGGCGTGTTCGAGCGATTCTTGCAAGCAACCGGATTCGTGCTCGATGGCTCGCTGGTCATCATGGAAAACGAATTGATTGGTGTTGATACACCACCACACACAACTGTTAATTAACTAAGGAAATCAAAATGAAACAACAACGTATCTACCTCGTCGGCCACGGTCAAGAAATGCGCCTCGTTCGTGCAGCACACCGCGCCCAAGCTGTTGGCCATGTGGCTCGCTCACTCATCAACGTCAAGGTCGCAAGCCAAGATGAATTGGTGACTGCATTGGGTCAAGGCATCAAGATTGAAACAGCAACAGAGCAAGAGAGTGGCGAGCTGCCATTTGAGTCTGGCGCTACATCTGCCGCAGCTTAATGCCAGTTGATAGAACCAGAGACGAAACAGACACCAACGTGTCTGTTCGCCAACTCGTAGTCATCGTCTTGAACATCATCATGTTTGGCGCGAGTTGCGTAATGATGGGCTACACGTTAGCCATGTTTTTCTAAGGAGCGCTATGCGCGAAGTTATCTTAATGAAAGAGGTTGCCAAGATGCTTGGCATCACACCGGAAACAGCTCGACGCTGGGCAGTCAGCGGGAAGATTCCCGTTTTCCGCTACGGAGGCAAGAGCCACTGGCGTGCCTTCCGAGACGAAATTGACAAGTTTTTATTGGCACAGCAAAATGCAAGTTCGACTGGGCAGGTCGGTAGCGCTCAATAGTGAATCAAGAAAGGAACACACTATGGCGCTATATCGAAGAGGTAAATCGAAAATCTGGTACATAAAACTTACCAGACCCGATGGTTCTCCGCACCGAGCTTCAACCGGTACAGAGAACAAGCAGTTGGCAACAGAGCTTCACGACAAACTGAAAGCCGAGATGTGGGAAGAGCATAGGCTGGGTGTAAAACCCGATGTGCCTTTCACAGAGTGTGTGCAGATGTTCCTTGAGGACAAAGGCACATGTCGCAAAGGCTCAACGATTGACGGGTACACCCTGTTGCTAGATTGGTGGAGCGAGCAGTTCGTGGGTAAAAATGTTCGACAGATTACCCAAGACCTGATTGTGAAGACAATCAAAAAGAAAGAGCGTGAAGCATCAGGCTCAACTTGCAACCGCTACCTTGCGGCACTGCGAGCTGTTCTGAGACTAGCGCACTTGAAGTATCAGTTGACCGAAAGACTACCCAAGTTTTTCATGTATGACGAGCCGAAGGAGCGAGTACGTTTCCTCAAGCCCGATGAAGTCAGTAGATTGTTGGCCGCATTGCCACCCCACATGAGTGACATGGCAGCCTTCTCTCTGGCAACCGGACTTCGGCAAGCCAACGTGTTGAGCTTGAAATGGCATGAAGTTGACCTCGTGAACAGAGTTGCCGTCATTGACGGGTTGAAGATGAAGAGCGGACAGACCTTTGGTTTGCCACTGCCGCAAGCAGCAATCGACATCATCACTCGACAGATTGGCAAGCATCACGAATCAGTGTTCACCTTCCGTGGGAAACCTGTGAAGAGTGTGAGCAACGAGACGTGGAAGGCTTGCTTGGCCAAAGCTGGAATCGAGGACTTTCGGTGGCACGACATGCGGCACACATGGGCATCGACCCTCGTTCAGAACGGGGTTCCTGACAGTGCGTTGCAGGTGCTTGGGGCTTGGGAGACTCCCAGCATGGTGAAGAAATATGCTCACCATGCAACCGAGTCAGTCAGGTCTCACGCTGAGGTGGTGGATGCAGCACTTGGAAAAGCGCTGGCCCACATTGAGTCTGTCCCACAGCGGGAGAAACTCAGGTTGGTCGGCTGATGTTTGGCGGAAGAGGTGAGATTCGAACTCACGGTTCCTTGCGGAACGCTGGTTTTCAAGACCAGTGCAATCGACCACTCTGCCACTCTTCCAAACATGCTCAACACTACCAGTAAAACGCCGGTGATTGTAGGACTTTGTAGGGGAAAAACACAGTTTGGTACACACCCCCCAGCAAACCCTTATCCCATCAGCGTTTGGAACCAGTTTTCAAGTCTCAACTAAAACTGGTGGATGTTTTGAAAAAAACCCTGTTAATTCAGGACGTTGCGCTACCGACCTGCCCCGTCACCCCTCAAAAAAAAGCACACTAAAACGCACTAAAACGTACATATCCCTGCATACGTTTGGACACACATTTGGACACACCTAGAAGCACATGGCCAAGAACAAGAAACCCGCAAAGAAGTACCGCCCTCGGTATGCCAAAGACACCCTGCCAGTCACCTATCGGTTCTGCAAAGAGAATGAGACTGACTTGCAACTGATACCCCACACCAGCCTGTCCAAGTTCAAGGAAGGCATGGCCGACTCACGGGACTGGCACACACTAGCATCCCGCCTGAATCTTGGCAATACGCTCGCCTACACCCATTACGAGGGGGATGTGAAAGCCATGATGGATAAGGCCGCCCTAGCCCTTCGTGCGGTCTTCCAGCGGCATGAGCGCCTTGGGACTTGGGGCTGCACCGGTGAGGAGTTCAACGCTATGGGTGACGGCCTGAACCTGACAGACCAGATGCAGAAGGACTGCACCCGCCGCGAGCTGCAAAACGCTATGGCTCACGTCATAGAGAACGCAGCCATCAACCGAGGGAATGTGCCTCCCAAGGTGATGGCCGTCAGTCTGGGTCTCTAGTTCATCCGCGAGCGTCGGATGCGAATCTCTTCTGCTCGCTTGGCAATGTCAGATTTCAGGGCGTTCAGGCGGTCAATCTCAACCCGCTTGGCCTCCCCATCCATCTGTTCATTGTCCTGAACCATCTTGATTCGCTTGCCCACTTTTGACAGGTTATCTGCCGTCTGTGTGTAGAGCTTGTTCAAGGTGATGAGGTCACGCTTCTCTGTCATCAACTCAGCAGCCTTGGCTGTTTCGCCTGAGTTCAGGTACATCCGATAGTCAGAAGCCGCTGTCGCAATCTCTTTTGCATTCTCGTAGAACGAGGTGATGTACTTTGACTGTGACTGTGGCATGGACTTCACGAAGTTGCCCACCACAAAGATGTCGTCGATGCGCTTGTCAGGAGTCTCACCGGGCTTGAGCGGGTTCAACAGGAAGTCGCCAGACGCTTGCATCGCAGTGCCGACCCAACCCAAGTAGCCGCGCACCATGTAATCCATCTGGATTGGTGAGAGCTGCAAGTTCTCTGGGTTCGCACCAGTGACAGCAGACGCTGCCTCAGCAAACATCTGGTTAATCTTGGCCAAGCCAACAGCCACGTTCGACGTGCCAGCGTTGACGCGGTTCGCCTTCGACAGACGCTCCATACCCATCGACTCGATTGGTCGGTCAGTGAATCCATCCTTATTGCGAGACAGGTCGTAGATTGGACGAACCATCTGTGGCACAGGGTTGATTGCAAAGTTGTCATGCAACAGAGCCAACATGCGTTGACCGAAGACTTTGCCCTCTACGTTGGAGTCAACCAACTGTTCTGTTGCGCGGCCAATGGCTGTGCCGATTGCACCGAGTTCAAATGGCTTCGGCACACGGACAGCAACGTCACCAACCTTGAGCCAGTAGAACGCATCCTTGTCCCACTCCTCACGCTTCTTCCAGTCGTCGTCATCCTTCTGTGCCAAGTACAGCGCCAACTCAACAGCAGTGATTGCGCCGAGCACAACACCAAACTTGGCAGCCTTCTGACGCTCTGAATCTGTTGGGTTGCCAAACATGACTGAGCGCATTGGGTCGATACCGTCGCGGCCAATCTTGTAGAGACCTTGCAGACGGGCGTTGAAGTACGGCAACACTTGGCTGGCGTAGCGCATAGCTTCCCAGCCGCCTTGCAATGAGAAGTCTTGCAGGTCGCGAGCAGCGTAAGCAGCTTCGAGGTGAGTCGCACCGTTGGAGCGCATCTTGTTGTAGAGCGCAATGCGGTTTGCGTTTTCCATCGCGTCGCTGATTTCGTCGTACTTGTCTTGGTACTTACCGAACCATGCCTTCGCCTTCTCAGTTGTTGTGAGAACGTCTTCTTTCTTCACGCCAGACTTGAGCAAGCGCTTCACGTTCGCAGCTTGGTCGCCGTCGAATGCGTTGCCCATTGCAAACAGACCGCCACCAACCAGCGCAGATGCACGGTCATCTTTGTAGGCGCGATAGCCTTCAAGTGCGTTGGCCAAAGGATTCTTACCGTTGTCCGACAGAGCGAGCGATTGCACTGAGTCGCGAATCAAGTTGTTAATCTTGAATGTGGGAGACAAAGAGATGAAGCGAGTCAGCGTTGTCTTGAAGTTGCGCGCAACATCGAGCAGCACGTTGCTGCCACCCATCGTTGCAACAGAATCAAGAGATGCAAGCAGGAACTCATCGTTGATTTCGTAGTGAACTGGCTTACCGCTCTCCATCACCTTGACTGTGTGCTTGAGCGGAATCATTTCACCGTTCGGTGCTTTGCCAAACTCAGAGTCAACAGCCTTCAACTTGGTGACGATGCCACCCATCTGCGATGCAGAGTCCAAAGTTGCGACAGCAGCCTTGTTCTTCATCGACGCAGACAGGATGTGCGACCAGTTCATCAACACGTTTTCCATCAAGTCGTTCACGCCGCGAGAGCTGCCCTTGAGAGACTTGGACAGATACTGGCTGACGTGACCAGATGTAGTCTGTGCAGCAGACAGCGTGCGGTCATCATCCATCTGACGATAGAACGGGATATACCAGATGTCAGCGGCGAACTTCTTGTATGCCTCTGCGTCAATCAAGCCGGTTTGCTTTGCCACATCCAGAACAGAACGGTTCAACTCGTTCATGCCTTGCAGTGTCTTGACGTAGGTGGACACGCGAGACTTGCCATCCTTCATCGTGCCGAGGTTCAAGCGCTTGAGGTTTGCAATCTCGTCATCAGTGAAGAATCGTTCGCGGTCTTGCTTCTTGAGTTCACCAGCACGGTTGGCGGCAATCCACAACAGGAAGCGGTCAACCTCTGGGCCGACATCAGACAACACATCGAGCAAGCCCTTTGTGTCTTTCTTGATGTTGAGTGCGCCGTCATCATCAAACACTTGGCCGTAGTGCAACAGACCAGACACAGCGCCATCCTGCAAACTGTTCGACAGTCGCAGTTGCATGTATGCCTTGAGGTCGATGTCTTTGACCGAGTGGAATTTGTCGAACGTGCCTTGCACAACACGACGCCACATGTTTGGCTTGAGCGCTTCGAGACGCTCACGGATTGATGGTGGGCTGACGTGACCTTTGGCAATCGCCATTGCACGAACGTGTGCAGGAAGGTCAGCGAACTGGTCTTCATACTCACGGGCGCGGAACATCGGCAAGCCATCTTCTGCAACCTGCTTCTGCAATTTCTCAGGCACAACAAAGCCAAGTTGTTGGCCAGTGCCTTCAACCGTCATCACCTCAACTTTGCCATCAAAGTTCTTGAGCACATCTTTTGCAACAGATGGAACCACGCTGTTGTAGTAATGGCGAACACCATCACCACCAGCATCGAGGTCGAGACCTTTGTAATCTTTGGTCTGCTCAGTCTGTGCAGCAATGTTGTCGGCCATGTCTTTGCCGATGTAGCCAGCAAGCGCCTCTTGATTCAGGCCAGTTTTCAACTTGCGAATGTTTCCGCCTCCGGGTGGGGCGTAGCCAAGGTCAATCGTGCCGTCATCATTCTTGTTGACGCGCAGAGTTTCAATTTGCTTGGACAGTTTGTAGCGCTCAACTTGTTGGTCGCCATGTGTCCATGCAATCTTGGAGATGCCTTGCTCTTGGGCGTAGGCAATCGCACGCTTCAACAGTAGCGCAGTCCATGCCTTTGTGTCTTTCACGAATGGCGCATCAGGAACCTTGCCCTCTTCGTCGCCAAAACCAATGTCGCGACCATCTTGACCGCGCTGACTTTGAATCTCTTCCAAGAACAGAACAGGCTCACCCTTGCTGTCACTACGAACAAGCATACGTAACCATCCAATTGCCTTGCCTTCTGAGATGTCACCAAAGTGAGTCTTGTCGCCCTGCTTATATGGGGCAATGTTTGGGTTTGTGAGGATGAGTTCAACGTAGTCGTCGCCACCCTCTTCGGTGTACTTGCGATGACGAGCCAAACCAAGACGGTCTGCCTTCCATCCGTACTCGTGAGTTACAACATCAAGCATGTCATCACGGCTCATGGTCGATGAGTCTTCACCAAGCTGGTCAACCAACTCAGCAAGCTCTTCATCAGACATGCCAGACTTCAAGAACACATCGTTCAAGTGCAGCTTGTTGCCACCAATGAAGTTGAGCACTTCCTCTTTGGTGACTTTGCCTTGTTGCAAGTCGAGCCACTCATTGATACCAGTCCACTCAATCTCTTCCTTGCGGATGCCAAGGCTCGGAGCCTTGCTTGCAAGCCAAGACTTCCACTGGTCGGCTGGCATGTTCTCTTGCTTTGATGTGCGGAATCCGCGCTCCAGTGCAGAGTAAAAAGTTGGCACGCCAGCGCGCGCGGCCATTGCATCTTTAACAGATTTGGCAGCAGCCTCTGTTCCGCCGACACCCTTCTCACCTTTGCCTTCGATGACATAGGCGCGAGCGTTGGCAACAATCTGGCGAACCTCTTCGTCAGACACAAACTTCACATTGAAGTTATCGCGCAGCCACATGCGGATTGCTTCGTACAGCTTACGCAATGCAGACTTCTCTGGCACTGTGAGTTCGGCTGGGTCTTTCTCAGACATGTCAGCCAACACCTCTTCAACTGCGATTGCTTTGCCCAAGCCTTCCTTGGTGTCCATTGCATCAGCAGCTTTGCGAACGGCAGCGTTGCCGTCGTAGATGCTCATCATCACGTCAGCGTGCTTTTCGCCGAACAGAGAACGCATACCAAAGTGACCCGTGACTTCGTGAGCAACAGTCAGGATGGCGTCTTTGCTGTCGTGCATGTTGCCAGCAACCAACCAAACCTTGTTGTTGAAGAACAGACCCGGAACCTTGCCGGCCATACCCTTGCGCTTGATTGAAGTCAGGGCGCGGATTGGCAAGTCGTCCTCTGATTCAACGACTTTGATTTCAGGCAGGTTCTTCCACTTGGCAATCATGCTCTCGACAATCTTGTCCACGGCAGCCTTGGACATGCCAGTGTCACCAACAGTCGTGACGCGATAGACGCCTTCTGGGTCAGCCTTCTTGCGGTTCTCAGCGGCAACTTTGTTGATGCGGTCTTTGCGTGCGTTGTTCAGCACACGAGCAACAATCTTGTCATGCAGGTCAGCAGATGCGTATGGCTTCTCGCCATCATCGGGTGCGTATGCGGTAATCCACTCGTTCTGGATTTCGCGTGGCAGACGGAAGAATGGAATGTGCTTGACGTTGCCGTCATCATTGTCTTCCCACAGCTCAACAGCCTCTTGCTCAATCTGAGCTTCTGAGACTTTCTTGGGTGTTGGTTGCTTCTTCGGTTTCTCTTCCTTCGCCTTGGGCGCTGGTTTCTCCTCGGTCTTCTGTTCAACAGACGTGTCGATTTCAGGCTCAGTTTTCGACACGACTTGTGCCGGAGCCTTCTCTTCAACAACAGGAGCTGGCTCTTCAACCTTGGCCGACTCCTCTGCTTGCACTTCTTGCTGGCGCTTGGCTGCGCCTTCCTCAATCGTCTTTACCTCTTTGGTCGTGCCTTCGATTTCTGGAACCTTGTCCACGTTCTCAGGCGAAACAATCTGGTCTTGAATGGCTTCGCCACTCTTGTTGTCAATCTGCTGGACGACGACGTTGTTTGTGTCTGGCGTTGCAGTTGCAGTTGGCTCAACGTAGCCAAGCACTTCACCCATCGCTTGCTTGAAGCCAACTTCCTTGATGCGCTTTTGCACCTTCTGGCCAATAGCCTTGTCTTTGGAAATCACAACAGACTCAGCGCCTGTCTCTGGGTCTTTGACCGTTACCTTGGTCAAGCCTTTGGTTTTGAGCTTCTTGGACTCTTGCTTGCCAGCGACGACGGCAGACTTGCGACCATCCATGACGGCATCAACCTGTGCTTGAACCTGTGCGATAGGCTCAGGCATGAATCCAGCGCTGTTCTTGTTTGCAGTGTCCACGGCTGCTGGTGCGGCCTCAGTCTTTTCTGTGGGAGCTGCGGCAGTCTTTTCGCGGCTTTCGATGAAGTAGAACGAACCACCACCAGCCTCTTTCGAGCGCTTGCCTTGGCGAATCTGGAACTCAGCATCATCAACATTACTTGCGAAACCACCCTCGCGCTCACCAGTTTCCTTGTTGATAGGGCCGTACAAAAAAGTCTCTGCCAACTTAGGAGATACAAAGCTGTTGCTCACAGCCTTGCCGTCGATTTGCAATGGGATAGCGTGCCAGCCACCTTGGTTTGAAACCATGTCCTCTGGCGACATCGCCACGGCGCTGCCTTCGTTGCCGAGCAATGCTGGCTTGGCGTCACCTTCGAGTGTCTTGGTCTCTTCGTTGGGTGTGACAGATGAGCGCTGAATGACAGGCTCAGTCGCGCCAGTACCAACACCAACACTTGTGGAGGCTGTGTCACCGAACGCAGCTTGCACATCAGCGCCGCGCTCTTTGCGCGTCTTCTCTTGCTCTTCTGCGCTCTTGATGTCCAGCTCTTGAAGCTGACGGTCAAGTTTGCCAATCTGGATTGCGAGACCTTGGAACCGTGGGTCTTCTGCGCTCTCGATGCCAGCCGACTTAATCAGGTTGGCAGTGCGCTCATCCTGCATCATGGCGTCAAACACTTGTTGGCGCGCGGCAGAGCCATCCTCACGCAAGTCGGTGAGAATCTGTTGCTTCTGTTCTGGAGTTGCCTCTTCGAAGTATTTCTGGAGTGCGAGCTGGCCGCCTTTGAAGCCGCCACCGGCCAAGCCACCAATGGCGACAGACTCTGAGAAGCCTTCGCCCACCGGCTTGTAGCCCAGTTTGTTGGTGATTAAGCTCTGAGCACCCTCTTCTCCGCCTTCGGTCAGGAAGGTCATGCCAATTTGCTTGGCTGCGCTGCCGGTGTCACCAAACAAGCCAACCTTGTTCATCGCCCAGTTGAGCGGCAAGTTGGTCATGTAGGCTTTCCAAGCCTGTTCATTGGCGTGCTCTTTGTTGCCAGTCTCAGACATGGCCTTCTCGTAGGTCTCTTGGGCAACGCCAGCAGATTCCATCAGAGCGGCTGCACCAGCGCCAGCCACGCGAGCGGCCTTGATACCCACACCGGCCAACTGCAATCCCTTGACTGCGCCAGTGCCGGGGGCGACAAACGCCAGCATGGAGCCAACAGCTCCGGCCAACTTCTGTGCGGTGTCTTGGTCACGGGGTGTCAGGGCTTGAGCCTCGCGCTTGCCAGCCTGAGCCAAGCTGCGGATGGAGTCAGAGCCAACAGAGTCACCCACCCATTCGAGCGTGCCGGACACGGCGCTACCAAACCCAGCGGCTGCTGAGTCGAACAACTTCATGGCATAGCCATGTTTGTCAGTGCCAAGCTCAAGACGGCGTTTTGCCACCAGAGCGTTTTGCTCGGCTTCTTCTGCGTTGTACTGGGCAAGACCTTGCTCGTCCACTTTGGAGGCGTCAGGCTTGTTCTCGCCAGCCAATGAGGTGATGCCGGAGTCAATGGCGCTACCGATGCGCGACAACATGCCGGGCTTCTTCTCTGGCACGAGGTCAGAGAACAGCGGCTGGTACGCGATTGAACCCTCAGCCTGTTTTGGCTGGGCTGTCTGGGTCTCAGGCTTGGCGGTGATGTCACCGAACAGTGGCTGGTACGAAATGACAGATGACTGCTCCTGCTTAGGAGAGCCAACAGATTGAGGCTTGTCTTCAACAGGACGACCAAGGCGGAGTTCAGCCGCCTTGTGGTTCACCTGAGCATTTGCGTCGTTAAAGGTTTTGTAAATCGAAGATGGGTTCGTGTCACCCAAGTTCAGTTCATCGTCTTCTAAACCTAGGATGCCGGTACTCATTGACGATTCACTCCTTACTTGTTCTGGGAAATCAAACTACGAGGCACGAGCACTCTTGCTCCTGCGTATTCGGCTTGATAGAAGTTGTCACGCTGCTCTTGCGGTGCAGATGAAGGCAGCTCTGTGAGGCGTGCCTTGCCTGTTCCAAGGCCGCGAGCCACGCCAGCAAGTGTAGCGGCGTTGTGGCTTTGGTTGCCCGGAATAGCGTACAGATTGCGAGCCAAAGAACCAGTGCGGGTGATGACTTCACGTTGGTTGTCATCCATCATTTCTGGGTTCTTGCCACGGAACAAATCGTTCTCCAACTCGGTGGTGAACTGTGCGTCACGTTTGCGCTCTTGTTCGCTACGTCGGTAGTCAGCTTGGTTCTCTTGAGCGATGCCGCGCAGACGTGCAGTTTCCTGCGCCGCGATGCCGCTGTTGCGAGCTTTGGTTTCCTCTGCGGAAGCCTTGCGCTCTTCGATAGTGAACTGACGCTCTTTGTCTTGGCGGCCAACAGTCCACTCAACCAACTTCTCAGGAGCGAGCTGACCAATAGTGGTCAACAGACTGGTCGCGCTGATGTCCTGTGTCGATGCCTTGCCGTCAGAGCCAATGACCTTGACGCCCTTCCATGTCTGGGCTTTGGGGTCGTACTGGCCAGATGCAGGGTCGAGCTGAATCCCAAGGCCGGTCAACCCAGCCAAGTGTGAGGCCATCTTCAACGCGCCGGGGTCGCCAGTTGCAATGGCGGCAGCCGTGGCTTTGCGAAGCTCATCGTATGAGCTAGTGCGCCACTCGTTGATTGCCTTGTCCACGCCAGTCAGCTTTTCAACTTGGCCAGTCTTCTCGTAGTAGTTGGCAGTGATGTCACGCAAACGACCCCAGTAAGCATCATTGGCTTGCTTCTGGTTTTTGTAGAGACCTTCACCGTTGTTCTTGAAGATGTTGTTCACATTGCCAGAAGCGTCCTGTGCGGGTGCTGCTGGCGCTGGCGCTGCTGCATTCGGTGCGGCAGGTGCTGGAGCAGATGTGCCTTCTGGTGCAATGGCTGTGCGTGGTTGTGCGTCAGCTTGCTCAGGGGCTGAGAGCTGAGGTTGCTCAACGAGGTTGTTCTCTTGGCCGGGGAGCTTGCCAGTTGCAAACTGTGCGCGAGCATCAGACATTTGCTTCTGGAACTCATCACGGGCGTCGCGCATCTTCTTGCGTTCTGCTCGTTCGTCGCGCTCATCCTGCATACGCTCATAGGTGGACACCATCTGTTGTCCTTGCTGGATGCCGGTTGCGAGACCGCCAGCGAATGCGCCCAAATTCATATTTAACCCCTTGCAGAAATAGCCTGACGGCGTTGAACCGATGCAGGTGTGTGTGTCATCTTCACAATCTTGTCGAGCTTGCTCACGCCAATGGCCTTCACTGTGTCGGCAGGAATGACGTACTCACCATTGGAGAGTTTGGCGTCAATCTTGTCGTCAACTGGGCCACCAATGCCGCGCACTCGGCCAGCACCTTCGTGGACTTTGCCACCATCAGCGTAGCCAGTCATAATCGCAGCCGAACCCAGCGTACCGAGCAACTGACCTGTACCGGCAGCAGAGGCAGAGTCAGCGGCCATCTGTGCTTTATAGGCAGAGCCGTAGATGTTTCCTGCTGTGCCGTAGGAGTTTGCAGCGTTGCCAAGCTGTGCGTTGTATGAGCCGTAGGACGAACCCATGTTTTGACCGGGGTTGCCAGCGGTGTTCAAAGCTGTTGAGCCTGTTGATGCAGCGGAGTTGCTGGCATTCAAAGACACGCCATACGCAGTGGAAGCATTGGATGCAAGGTTGCGTCCAAGAGATGCAGCATCCATCTTGCGTGCGTAACCAAGCTGCTCTGCTTGAGAGCGTGCATTGGTTGCAGCGCCAGCCTTGTCTGTTGCTTCGTTCTGTGCGAGCTGCATGTTGAGTGCAGCAAAACGGTTGGAGTTGGGGTTGATGCCGTAACTGGACAGAGTAGCGAGCGCCTGTTTCTTCTGGGCGTCGTAGGCCGTGGCCACATCAGCGATGCCCTTGCGAGCCAGCTCTTCCCTCTTGGCCTCCGTGTCGTAGTTGTTGGCCTCATCGACCAAACTCTTTTCGAGTGGCCGGTAGGTTTCTTTTTCGTAATCAGAATACTCTTGAGCACGCGCCTCGTTCTTTGTGGCGATGTCCTTCTGCTGATTCATCAGGTCGATTTGAGCGCTTGACAGTTTCTCCGCCAAAGGCTTCAACTCAGCGTACTGCTGCTTCTGGAAATCCAGATACTCGCGAGCGGTCTGCTGCTGAATTTGCGCTACCTCAGCGCTGGCCGCAGCTTGAGCTTGCAAACCTGCGTTGTTGTCGCCGCCACCGCCGCCACCGCCGCCACCAAAGATTGCATCAACTACTCCACCCATAATTTCTTCTCCATCAGAATTGCTTTTTCAACAAGGCCGGCACGTCGGTAAAGACGGGCTTGAGACTGTTGGGCTAACGCCTGAATTTTTGTAGCTCCGTTGGACTTTGCGATTTCGCAAACACGGTCAAAAGCGTATTGGCTCGCAAGGCCAGCGCCACCTGCTGTGACAATCGTTGCCACACGGTCATTCGGCCCATTTGTATAGGCCAGTGTGTAAGCACCACGCAGGTTTTCTTCCTCATCAGTCACCAACAACAGACTCCAACTTCCACCGGTCAAGAACACCTTGACCTGCTCAAAGCTGACATCTGCATGGGTAAGCGCACCCTCGATGTGAGACTTCACAAGCGGGATGAACTGGTTGACTAAATCAGTCGGGATAAGTCTGATAACGAGGTTTTCAGTCATGGGCGTTAAGCCTCGCGATTATCTCGTTAATTTTCCCCACAATCGTGGGCAAATCGGTTGTTGTTGCAGGGAGCATTTCAATGATTCCCTCGCGCACACCGGTGAGGGATTCAATGTTCTCCTTCATCGGCGTGAGCACGCTCAACAAACTGCGGTCTGTGATTCCACGGATTGCGGGGATGGCTGGTTTCTTCATTAGATTTGCGCCAGTTCTTTGGATGTCTCCGCCACCTTGATGAAGCGCAGCGGAATGTTGCCGTTGACCTGAAACTCCCAGCGGTCACACTTAAAGCCAGATGGCAAGCGGAACGGGTTGTGATTCGAAACGTGAACCACAGCACGCAACACACCATCTCCGTAAATCGAAAGCGTTACAAAGCGCTCATCAATCAGAGGGATTGGCTGGAGGATTGAGCTGTTGAGCAGCGAGTCGTTCAGTGGCTTGTCATTGATGTTGCCAAGCAACTTCGAGACAGACGCCCAGAGCGCCCTGTTCGCCGCCTTAACGTGGTCGATGATGCTCAGTTGGTCTTGCTTACCCAGTGGGTTCAAGTTCTCAAAGTCAGCATCAACCTGACCAGCAGACAGATTCAGTGGGCGCGGAAACACAAACACCTTGGACTTCCACTCATACGGCATACCGTTGAATGGGTCACTGTCCCAGCCTTTGACCTCACTGTTTTCGCACAGGTACAGCTTCGCGTTCACAGGGTCTGTGTGCAAGGCTGTTGCGAACAGATTGGTCTCTGTCAGCGGAGATGCCGTGTTGTTACGGTCAAGAATCAGGCCGCCCTTGTCCTTGTCTGTTTCATAGAACAGGAAGTAGCGTCCATCCTGCACTTCGCCGAGCATGGTTGCTGGGGCGTACAGGTTCCACTCATCGCGTGTGAACAGTTGACGGGTCACGTTGTCGGCGACACCGGGGCCAATCTTGATGATGCCGTTGGGTGATGCGTACATCGCGCCCTGCTCATCGCTGGCAATGGAGCGCTTCGAGATGCAGGGTTCGTACAGCGGTAGCTTCTCCTGCGACATTGCCGCAGGGGTTGAACCAGTGATGACGAATGGGTTGCCCTTGGTCATCACAACAAGGGATGAGCCGAAGGCTGCCAAGCCAACAATCTGATATTCAACAGACAGCGCGTACTGTGCCGGCCACGCATGAGGCTTGTAAGGTTCAGAGAAATAAATCTCATTCCCAACAAATCCAGCCATGATGCCGTTGGCCATGCTGACCAAGCCACGCATTCCGTCAGGAGGTGGAGTCCAGCCGCTTGATGGAAGCACGCCACCGAGGTTTGCAGCCAACAGAGTGTCTGTGTAGGATGCCGAGCCAATCGCAACATCTGCAACGTGCAAGAAGATGGTCGAGCTGCTGCCAGTGACAGAGCGGTAGATGCGCTTCTTGGTGATGTTGTACTTGCCGACGGGTGCGGTTGTTGGCAATCCAGTGATTGTCACCGTGCCGCCAGCATTCACCACAACTTGAGCTGACGTTGGGGATGGAGCGGACTCCTCCTCAATCGTGCCGAACTCGGAGATGTAGGTGTAGACGTAGACCCGATTCTCAGGGGTTGTACCCGAACCACCAGAGGCTGCCACAGTTGGGGCAACCGTTGGGTATGGAACGCCCATCAACAGGTAGTCTCCCGGATAGCTTGGGCCAGCTCCAACAGACGCCAGTGCAGCGTTGGTCTTCTTGGGCAAACCATCAGAACCAGCGTTCGTGTAGTACAGCGAGTAGCCGGTGTCGTAGATTGGGCCGGGAACGATGTCAACGTCCTTGCTGAATGTCAGCCACAGGTCATCACCAGATGCACCGATGGTGCGGTAGATGGTCAGTGGCACATAGTCTGCAATGATGCGTCGTGGGTCAATGACGCCGGGTTTCTGCCAAGAACGAACCTCATTGCTATACAGCTTGGTGTTGATGGCTTTCTGGGCCTCGCTCTCTTGCAGCAGATACGGACTTTGGCGCGGTACGAAACCAGCAAAGCCCTGTAACTTGATTCCGGACATCTGTAATCCTGTCTGGTTTAGAAGTGTTTGGCGTACTCGTCAGCAGTCAACAGACCGGCAACGTACTTGTTCTGTGGACGGAAGATGGTGAGCTGTTGACCGCGCATTTCTGGCGCAAACGAGATGTGAGTCCAGCGTGCGTACTCGTGAATCATCTGGTCAAACTTGATGCCAGCAGCAGCGATTGCTTTGCAAACAGCAAGCGGGTCGCCAAAGCCAGCGGATGTGAAGTCGATTGCCCAACCATCCATGTGCGAGCTGATTTTAGAGCCGCCAACGGCCACGTTCACATCAGGAAGGCGCAACCATGAGTTGACATGGATTGGCTTGCCTAGCAGTGCGCGAATCTGTTCCATGCCAGCAGCGGCGTGCTTCATGTTCTCAAGCTGCAAAGTGCTTGGCTGATTTGGGATGCCCATGCGGACAGCGGTTTCAGAGTACGTTGCTTCTTCAAGCGTGAAGTGTTCGGACAGATTCATTACTTACCTCGTGATTCCATGACTTTTTCAACAGTGCGGCCACCGAAGTAGGCCAACATAATGAGCTGACCCCACTCGCCAAGCAGCTTCACATACGACTCGTTCACATCAAGATGGAATGCAGACATCATCGCGAAGATGAAGTACGCAGCAAGGATGGCAATCAGAGTGCAAGGACGGATGTTCTTGGACAGAGTTGAGTCGCTGGACATGTCCGCCTTCCAGCGGTCTGTCACGTTCTGTTGTTCGACTTCAAAATTCTTTGCGTCGATTTCTTTTAGCTTGAGCAGTTGCTCAGGGTTTGCTTCCAGCGCAGCAGTCACTTCCGAAATGGAAGCTGGCACACCGAGCTTGTCAGCAATGGCTTTGATGGCAGCACCACCCAAGGGGCCAGCCACCGCAGTGGCCAGCGCAGGTGCAGCGCCTTTTAATAGGTCAAGCAGTTTGTCCACTTTGTTCTCCCTGTGGGACTTGTTGGGCTGCGCCTCCACCCTTACGGCCAGAGATTGCGCCCATTGCACCAACACCCATGAAGGCAATGGCTTTCAGAATCTCAAGGAACACAGCGTCGATTGGCGCAAGCGTTTGGTCTTCCGGCACAAATGCAACGGAATACAGAATGCCGAATGCGATGCCCAACACCATGATGGTGATGCAGCGAACTACAAACGACCATGTTCGAACTTCAATCTCTTCCTCAGTAAGACGGTTTACTGGGCGCGTCATCCACATTTGAATTAACTCTTTCATCGTGGTCTTTCTTTAGTTGCTGTTTAAGTTTTTTGAGGTTGGTGATTTCCTGTCGAACCTCTGCGCGAATGCGAAGATGGTCGATGTAGATGAGTGCGGAGACTGGAAGCGCGAGGAACAGAACGAAGGACAGAGCGACTACACAAATGACAAACCACTGTGTGTCTTCACGAGCCATCCGAGTGACAGTAGAAAGCCCCACATCCACAGAACTAGCAGCAGGATTAGAGCCGTAGCTACTGCCCTGTCGATTCTGTGATTGCGAAGTAATTCTCGTTGCCACTTTGCATCCCGTTGTTTCTTTTGCGCCAGCATTCTGGCGGCCTCTTGCTCCTCAAGGATGAGGTCGTACATCGAGAGGAACTGCTTGTATAGGTCTCCCAGACCAAGCGACTCAGGTGTGCCGTAAATCATTGCGTGACTCACCTGCCCCTGCATCTCTTTGATTTGCCACTGAATCTCAATGCGGTCAATCGCACTGTCGGCAACTTTGTCTGTTGTCTTGGAGAGTTCCTCCAGTTCAATGCAATGCTTCCGCAATTGACGAATGTTCTCAAAGAAAATCTTGAGGTTGTCAAAGATGTCGTGAACCGCCTTAGCTTTGTACTCTTCGTAACTTAGCTCTGGCTCAGGTTGGCGATTTGCCTTTTTCGCCACAGGCTTTGGCGCATCTGTTGTTGCAGGTGCTGCCTGTGCTGGAGATACTGGCGCAGGTGCTGGTTTAGTCTGTCCACCGAAGAGGCTTGTGAGCCATCCCCACAATCCAGTGACTTCCTTGTAGATTGCCTTGGCATCGCCAACAGCTTTCTCAGCAGTCTTCTTGAACTTGTCGATTTCTGCTTTACCCTCGGACAGCATTTCGCAGCCCTTGCGTATAGCAGCAGCAGCGGCTTGAGCAGCCATGAGTAAGCTAATCGGGTCAATGATTTACCTCACTGTGATTCCGAACTTTGCACTGAGTCCAACAGCGATGAGGCCGAGCACAATGATGAGCACGCCCCATGTGCCTTTCTTGGCAATGTCCAATTTCAACTCTTCCCAGAATCTCGTCTCAGCTTCCGCTGCGCGAATCTTGGATTCGTGAAAACGCCTATGCCCTTCGAAGTCTGTTGAGCCGTCTTCGTTTCTTGGGAAGGCGGTCTCAATCTTTTTTAGCTCAGACAAAATAAGGTCGAGCTTGCGCTCAATTCCAATCTCATCTGGCGTTTCTTGCTTTACACCTTGGTCATCAGTGAACATTGCTCACCTCAAAGCTTTGGGTATTTTGCTTTGACTGCTTGGCAATCAGCAATGTACTTTGCGATTTGAGCTTGGTCGCCCTTTACAACTGCATCGAGGTAATCTGTGACTGGAGGATATTCCGATGCTCGTTGTGACCTGTATGCGCCTTTGTCAACCCAAGCATTGACAGCGTCAATGTCGATGGTGACTTTATTGCCTTGCGAATCAAATGCACCATCCTCGTCATCAATAGAAGCGACTTGCGGATATAAAGAGTAAATTGCTTTGTGGTTCATCCCGCAATCTCCATTAGGGTAATTGATGATGCCGTGCGAAGGTCATAATTCGTTGCTGCTCTGTCAGCCGTTGAGCGATTTATATACGCAGCATTTATACCATCTGTGTTTGACAACTTTAAGTTGTATGTAATCGCAGATGTTGTGGCTGGAGAATCAAGGTAAACACCGCCACTTCTCTGCAAGTTGTAGTCTGAACCGTTATATCCCCATGCAAGTCCGTTTGGACGGCCTGATGAAAAATCCCCGCCGTAAATGACGCTACCATTTTTTGCAAGCCGAAGAACTGCCGCATTACCAGCGCTTCCACCAAACGAACAATCACTCAAAATCAAAATTTTGCTTGATGCACTTGTTGGTGTAATGCTTGCAGACAGACCTGTAATGTCAACACCTGACGAAGATGTCGTAGAAAATGTGTCAGTTTTTACAGCCGAGACAACCTGCAAAACAGCGCCAGATGGGAGCTGCCCTTTCGCAAGAATGCCGCTCAGGGCGGACATAGGAACCTTGCCATCAGAGCCAACTAGCCCGGCAAGTTTTGAGAGATAACGAGCAAGGCTCATTGGAAGCTCCTAAGAAAAAGAAAACCGACAGCTTGTGTCGGTGTTGGAATCTGGTGGAACAACAGACAAGAGCTTGCGCTCAAGTCTGTGTGTGTCCGTTACTGTGCAGGTACTTCAACCCAAGCAGTCGTCGCCTCATCCCATGTGTATTGCTTGCCGTCTGTTGGCATTGCAACAGGAGCACTCCACAGGCAAGTATCTTCACTCAGAGTCCAGCTTGCGAATGGTTTGGGTGGAATGAATGCGTCGCGCTGAGCGTCGTATGTGAAGCCAACACCAGCGTAATTCTTGCGAAGTGGTGTACCGCCGTTTGCATGAACGCCGCCGTGCGTGTTGTAGCTGGTCTGAATCCATTGACCGGGTGATGTGTCAATGAATGTTTCGAAGAACTCAGGTTCAGCAACGATGACTTGCTCAACGATGCCGTTGTTTACTTTTGCAAAATGTGACATGTGTTTTCCTTATGCCGTGTAAGAGCCAGAAGTAGTGAACTTCAAGATTGTGTTGCTTCCGCTAGTTGTAACAGTCGGGGAGCCGGTTGTAATGCCGCTATACCTAGTTGTTGGAACAGAAAGAACAACAACGCCAGAGCCACCAGCGCCGCCACTGTTACTGTCTGCGCCACCACCACCACCACCGCCGGTGTTTGCAGCGCCAGCGCCACCCAACAACTGAGGGCCGCTTGTGCCGCCGCCTTGACCGCCTCCGCCAGCACCGCCAGCGCCGCCAAGACCTGCGTATGCACCACCGCCACCGCCACCGCCATAGGTAACGGCAGAGCCTGTGATAGAACTAGACTTGCCAGCACCACCAACACCAGCTTGACCACCAACACCAGCACCGCCAGCACCGCCAGCGCCGCCTCCGCCGCCGCCAGTTGCGGAGCCAGACCCACTGACATAGTTGTTGCCGTGTCCGCCGCCGTAGCCTTGACCAGAAGTGCCAGCACCTTCCGCTGACGTGTAGGTGTAGCATCCGCCGCCACCTGAGCCACCTGAGTTTGCAGAATTACCAACGCCAGCGCCGCCGCCGCCGCCGATTGCCGAAATAGCCACAAAGGATGAGTTGACTCCGTTCCCGCCCTTGGTTGAGCCAGACGTACCGGCTGACCCGCCAGCACCAACAGTAATCGCGTATACGGTCTCCGCCGTCAATACTGCGGTTGATTCAATAAACCCGCCCGCACCGCCGCCACCGCCATCTGAATATCCGCCGCCAGCACCTCCGCCTAAAAGTAGATAGCCAACAGAGTATGTTGAGGTCATGTCTCCGACGGCAACCCAAGCTGAGCCATTGAATGCTTCGATTTGCTTCAACGACGTGTTGTATCGTTGCATTCCAGTAGACGGCAAAGATGGGCGTTGGGCTGTTGTTCCGGACGGCAGAGATGATGCGCCAGTGCCATTTGAACTAGCAACATCCAACTTTGTAGCGCTCACTGAGCCATTTGCAGGAACAGCGTTGGCAACCTGAAAGACGCCAAAGGCTTTGACGCGAACATCGTCACCAGCAGCCATTGCGACAGCCAAAGTAATCTTTACGCCGTCTGTTGCCGTGTAGTCTGTTGACTTGAGGGCGGAGCCGTTAATCTCTACATCGAGATAGTCGCCCGGTGTGTAGCCGCCCAGAGGGTAGATGTCGGTTTGGCCAGCAATGGCAACCAACTCAGTGGTTACACGCGACGCCTGAACGACAGGTGCATTCCCGATATAGGACATTCAATTCTCCAAAAAGAAAAGCCAGCGCTAGGCTGGCCTTGTTCGTGTTTGCCGTTATCAGGCTTGAGGCATTGCAGCCTTGATGCCGTCAACAGTCGAAGCTGCATTGATGGCAGTTTGCATTGCTGCGTACTTGTCGCGAACAGATTGACGTTGGGCCTCAACAGCTTGCACATCTGTGCCGGGAATCTGTTTTGTAATCACTTCATCCAATGGGGCGAACTCGGCTGCGCGAGCTGCGCGGCGTGCGTCGTGAGCGATTGTTTTGGCTTTGTCGATGTTGACCGTAATCATGCTGCCACCTCTGCTTGCATTGCTGCGATTTGTTTGTTCAGTTGCTCAACGCGAGCGGCACGAGATGCCTCGAACTGAGCGACCACTTCTGCGTACTGCTCGTCTGTTTGCTCTTCGGCAGACATGCGTGCAGGAACTTCTGCGGCAGTCACGACTGCGAGTTCAGCTTGATACTGCTCAATGAACCATGCTTGCTGGCCGATGCCAACGCCGTCATTCAGATTGCCGTGCTCAACTTCCCATGCAGAACGGAATGTGCGGTCTGACGGAACATCTGCTGTGTCAATGATTGCGTAGCGCAAGCCAGCAGGAACGTCTTTGCGAGCAACTTCTTCGATTGGCAGCTCGCCGGACGGGATGATGACGGCAACGCCGCCTTCTGGTGTTTGATAGATGATTCGTTTCATTGTTGCTCCTGATTAGCGAAATACGTTGACGCAGATAACACCACCGTCTAGTGGGGTGCCATTTCTACCCGCTGATACGCGAACAGAAGAAGTGGTGTAAAGAAGTGCGCTTGTATAAAGGCTTCCTCCAACTGTAACCGATACGCCTGCGTTATCGCTTGCAGAGTAGCCAGTAGTGATACCCGTGATGGAGTAGTTTGCATCAGGCATTGCAGTCGAGAAGTTCACCGTGTAGTCGCCAGTGCCGTTGTCCGTAATAGAACTCACGTTGCCGCTTGCACGAATAGCTACAGTGCCAGTTCCGTTGAAGTTCACCCAAGCGCGGCAACCATATGCAACAGCGGCAGAGCCATACCCACTGTTAAATTGAAGGTTCCCGTTTGTATCAAAACCCATTGCTTTGATGAAATCAGTGTTGGCTGCATTAGGCATCATAAAGTTGACCGCATTTGGTACAACAATATCCTTCCCGTTGCCAGAAAAATTTCCGCCAGTAATTGCAGAAACATCAACACCAAGAGATAGGTTTTGATTGCCTGATGCGTTACCAATTTGCAGCGCTGTATATGGAGCACCATATCCAAAAGGAATCGCACGAACGCCTTTTAACGATACTCCTGCGCCAGTCTGATAATCAAGCCAAGCGCCGCTTTGAATCGTATCTCCAGCTTTGTTTGCTGGCGTATAGCCAAGATGCGAAACAACAGCACCAGCAGCAAACTTTGCAGCGGTAATTGTTCCGTTAATCAGTTGCTGACCGGACGTGATTACGTCCGCAGCCTTTTTACCAATCCATGACATAGACGCTCCTATTAAGCGATTTCGAGGACGGACAACAGAACGTCGAGTGCAGAAGCTGTATCGCTTTGAACTGTGAGTTTATCTGCTGCTTCGAGCACAACCTTCTGGTCTCCGCCGATTGGAACGAGAGCGCCGCCGGGTGGAATCAATGCTCCCTTTACGATGTAGACAGTCACGCCACCTGCGGTAGCTTTGATGTCGGCAGTCACGTTTGCAGCGGTGATGTTGGCCACAGTCATACCAATGACAGTTGCTTGGACGCCAGCGCCAGCGGTGTAGACATCAACAGGAGTTGTGCCGATACCGGCGCTTGGGTAGTTCTTAAAAGTGTTTGACATGTTGATTCCTTACAGGGCGATTGCAAAAGCCAAAGCGCTACCAACGGCAGCAGTTGTGTTGTCGATGGCCTCTTGCTGAATTGCAGAGAGACCAGCGCCAGTGAGTCGAACTTCCAGCTTGTCTCCAGATGCAAACGTGCGAGCCGTTGTGCCGTCCTGACCACGCACGATGGTCATTGAGTCACCGCTGCGAGCTGTCACCTTGACGATTTCAAGGTTGTTGCTTGAATCGACCAGAGTGGCGTAGAAGTATTCGCCAGCGCCAAGCGTCGGGTAGAGAGCGCCCTGACCTGTTGAAACAGAAACGCTGGTTGCAAGGTTGTTGATACCCGCTGCCAGCGTTGCGCTTGCATTGTTTGAAAACTTGATACCCATGAAAGCTCCTATGGTGCGCCCTGCACAACCGGTGGGTAGTACAGTTCGGCACTTGCCGTTATTGGTTTCACAGAAGCGTCAACATCAATCTTGATGTGGTTCTTCCATGTGTCCACCAGCTCCGCAGTTGCGAAGACGCTTGTGAACGATTGTTCAAAGTACGAATGACCGCCGACTTCTGCACTCACCAGATGTGAAAACACCAACTTGCCATCAGCAGAGGCGGTAATCACAACGCCATCAGATTTGATGGAGCGCTCGACGTACACCATCGGCTGACCGTTGACAGACGCCAACAGACTGGCGGCTATGTTTGCCTCAAGCAGAAGCTCACTATGTGAGCCACTGTCTGTTTTTAGGCTCGCACTCATGTTCACAGACAACGAGGCGGCTGCTTGTGTCGTCAGGTAGCTCGTCAGTGCGCCTTGCAGCCTCTTGCCCAGCAATGCCGAGACGGAGACAGATGCGGCAGCGACTGCGGCAGCTCGCACCAGCTTGTTGACTTTGGCTGTGGCAGATACCGTTCCGCGCGCGGTGGCTGTCGCTGAGACCAGCTTGTTCACCTTGGCGGCAGCAACCGTCATGCCGGCCATCGTTGCAGAGCCAGCCATGTTCACTCGTTTGGACGCTGACGCTGTGGTCGTTGCCCGTGCTGTGACAGATGCTGACTCGTTCTTGACAACGCCAAGTGATGCCGAGGTTGTAGCTCTTGCTGTGGCTGATGCGCTCAGGCGCTTGCCAATCGTTGCAGCAGATGCTGTGGCAGCAGTGACGGATAGGCTTGAAACCAGTCTGTCTGTTTTGCCTAGCGCTGATGCAACTGAGGCGCTTGCGGAAACACTTCCTGCAAGCCCCTTGAACTCTCCGCTTCGTCCGTTAAGGACGACCTTGTTTAATGGAGTGACGTTTAGAAGCATTGCTCACTCCGAACAAAAATTAAGCGAAGGTGATTGCCAGAGATGCCGCAGGGAAAGAAACCGTGTCGGCTTCGTTGATGGTCTTGGCGATTGCCAGTGCGCCTTCCAGCAGCATGTTGCCGCCAGTGGCAGCGTCAAAGATTGCGAAGTGAGTCACAGTACCCCAGCCGCCACCAGTGGGAGTTGGGAATGTGATTGCAGCGTTGTTCGATGTCTGGCCACCAGTGCCAGATGAGGCAACCGTTGAGCCAGCGCTTTGTGTGCCAGCCCAGTTAGCCAAGCTCGATGTCACAGCCACGCGAGCGTAGCCGTTTGTCGAAACCTCAGTGCCACCTGCTGCATCGCTTGGCGCTGCTGTGAACAGAGCGACATACAAGGTTGCAGTTGCTGGGGCGCTTTGGCCACGGAAAATCTGGTCAATCAGTTTGTTTTCCAGAAAGTCGGTCATTGCGGACATGAGTTAATCCTCTCAGTTAAATTGTTGACGTACTTGAAACTTCAACACGTCATAGACGGTTTGCAGCTCTCCACCGAAGTCAATCTCGACTTCACCCTCGTAAGGGCCGGGTTCAACATCCAACGTGTTGCCAGTGAAGTTGAACGACACTTGGCCGTCACGTCCACCGTTAATCATGTTGCAGGTGATGGTTGAGAGAACTGTGTCCGAACCGACAGCGCGGAAGTAGACGCGCACCGTGGTGTTCTCAAGGTTGATGGCATTGCCATCTGCATCCCTGAGAGTTAGCTTGATGTAGGGGCGATTGTCGCCAGCGACGAGCTTGATTTTCTCTGTCATGGCTTCCTCATCTTCACGCTCAAGTCTGAGCGCACATTGCCGCGAATAGCGCGTTGACGCGCATCATTCAGGGCCATCATGTAGCGACCTTGATTGATTGCAGCGGCTTCTTGGTTTGTGTAGGGTTTGCCGGGATTGAGCATCAACCGGGCTTTTGCACCACAGGCGATCGACTCGCCCCATTGCTCGTAGAGGAAATCCTCAATCTGTGTTGAATCACGCAGAGGCACGAGTGCTACACGCATTGTAATAGCGTTGGTGTACGTCTGATTCGGAATTGGGAGGAAACTTACCGACTCAAAATCTTTTTGTGTGTACGCCGTTGGGGTTGACTTGGATGGTGTGTAGCCGCCAATAGACTGGCTATACGCATCTGGTGTCACGATGTCATCTGGAGCGGCTGGCTCAAGCTCAACACCACGGAACCAAACCTTCATCACCTTCTGGACTCGATACCCGTTTGGTGCGTCTAAGTCGTAGTCTGTCAGGTTTTCCCGCAGAGTGATGGGGTCTTGGGTGATTTGGTGAATCAGCGACTTCTCGCAAAATTCAATCACAGCATGGCGAATCGCACGGATTGCCACATCCGAAGGGCAGCCCGGAACATCGGGAAGCACATCGGGAAAGAATGCCTCGTAGGTCTTCATACGCCCATCAGCCCCGCTTTGAATTTTTGATACAGGCCAGCAGCTCGCCCATCAACAGCAAACTCATCGTCACGCAATTCAGCGCGGTGAGTGACGTAATCTGTTAAACAGACGTGGTATTCCTCTGGCAGCGGAACAATATCTGTTGCCGCGAATGCAGGGAATGCGCCGGTGAGGTTTGAGAGGAACAGGTCTGGGCGAACACGACGGGCCTCAACGAGAGCCTGACGTGCGTAGCCAAGCAACTGGGACTCCGTGTATCGAGTGATGGTGTTCGCGTCAATGATTTGGTCATTGAGCAATACGCGAGCTTCATCTGTGATAGCTTGGAAAGTTGCCATGTCTGTTGTTCAGTTATTTGGTTTCAGGTGCAGCAGCATCTGCTGCGGGTGCAACTTCAAGTGAGCCTGTGCCTTTGAGCTTCTTGAGCTTCAATGCTGGCTTTTCTTTTGGGGGAAAGAACTCCTCCCAGCGCCCACCTTCTACAAGGTCAGCGTCGTACACAGCAATCTTGCCGGTACGGATGTTTTTCATTTGTCGCGTCATGCGTGTGTCTCAGTAAAGAAACCCCACCGAGGAAAACCTCAGTGGGGAGTCAAGGGGCCGAAGCCCCAGCCGGAGGTGATTAGCCCTTCACAGCAACCATGTTCACCAGAGCTTCTGGTTTGATGACGCTGTAACCGAACACGTTCAAGCCGCGAACGATGTTGCCGAAAGTTGACTGAGCGCGGAGAGTTTCCACGTTGGTCATTTGAGAAGCGAAGGTAATCGCGTCTTTTGTACCAGCCAACAAGTAGCTGTCGCCGTCGGCGGTCTTGGGCAAGTTGTTGGACACATAGACTTGGAAGCGGTCAATCATGCCCAACTTGCCGTTACGCAAGGGAGACACGCTATCGCCAGTCAAGTAGGCTTGCTTCAAGTCAGAGTTCTTAATCATGGCAGCCATCCAAGATGGGATGACCAACCAGCGACCAGATTCAGGCACGTTTTGCTCGTCCAACACTTGACCGGCATCCAAGATGAGGTCGATGATGTTGGCCTTGGTCACGGCGCGGGGAGATGCGTCAGTACCCAAGTTGACGTTGCCAGAGATTGCACCAGCAGTTGCACCCTTGTTGGTAGTGGCAGCAGCAGCTTTCACACCGTCCAAGATTTGCGCGTCGATGGCAATCTTCATTTGCTCTGTGGCGTCGTTGGTAAACATGTCCATCAACTTCACGTCGGTTTGAACGGCGTCAACGTCGTCCAACACAACAGCGAAGTATTTGCCTTGGTCAATCAACAGCTCGATAGGAGCAGAGGTTGGAACCTGATTGGTCAGGTTGTCGCCTTTGGCATACGAGTTGATGGTGATTGTGGGGATGGTGCGGATGTGAACCTTGTCGCCCTGACCCTTGATTTCGCCTTCCCAATCGTTGTTGGAAATTTCGCTGAAAACAGTGGTTTTATAGAACTTGGCTTGGAGCTTGCCAGACCAAATTTCGGGGATGAAGTTACCGCTGTACTGAGTACGGCCAGAAGCTACGGGAAATGACATTTGAATTACCTCTTAAAGATTTGATTTGCGGGTCATCGAATACGACCCTCGATTGAAGCTGCGGTGATGTCAGCTTCGATGGCGATAGCCTCTGCGTCCGTAACATCGCCTCGGCGCACACGGTCATAGAACTCGGAAATCTCGCCACGAGTCCACACCTTCTTTGAAGGGGGCGTGTCGGGAGCCTTGTTCGTCGGTGGCACGATTTGTTGTTCGAGAGCGCTTTGGCTATTCGCCGCCCACGATGAAGATGTCTTCTTGAACGACGCAAAGAACTTTGCTACGCGAGCAGCATCACGAGCGGCTTCGGCCTTGCTCAACAGGGTTTGTCGCGTCTCGCCAGCTAACTCATCAAACTCATCCAACCATGTGAGGAAGGCTGGGTCTGCGTTAATCTGTTCCCATTCAGGGACGATTGCGTTCAAAGATTTGAAAAAGTCGTTCTTCGCCGTGTTGGTCGTCGCGGTAGAAATCTGATTGATTTGTGCTTTGAGGGCGTCAATCTCTGATTGCTTTTTCGCAAGCTCTTCTTGAGCAATGCGTCGAGCAACGTCGATTAAGCCTTCGCCGTATTCGTCAATCTCTTCTTGTTTGACCAGCGGTTCAGGTGGAGTAGCTTTCAACCGAGTCATTTCTGACTCAAGGTTTTCAAGCCTCGATTTCAGGTCTTTGTTTTCCTGTGCAAAGCGCGGCACTTCTGAGTTGTACTTTCCTTGCAGAACCTTGAAGCGGTGTTCCCAATCCTCGCCCTGTGCAGGGGTCGGAGGTTGAGAGTCGTTCGCGGGTGCAGGGTTTTCCGAGCCTTGAGCTGGCGGCGTTTCTACTGGAGGTGTTTCACTCGCAGGAGGTGTGCTATCAGCAGGAGGCTCCCCAGATGCAGCTTGTTGCTTGTTTGCGATAAGTTCTTCTTGCAGCTTGTTGGCACGTTCTTCGGCTTCCAAGACTGCGCGTGGTGCAGTAGATGACATGTTTACTCCGTGAGCCGAGACGGACGCATTCGAGCCTCGCGGTGTTCGAGCGATTCGTTCGGTGTTCAGCGGTTGCTGGTTTAAGGGCCAGCCCCTTTGCAGCGAATGCTGCTAACAGCATCAATTTCGTGGCGTCACGAAAATGGTCTGTTACCGCGATTTGCGGAGAGACTCTTGTGAGTTCTTGGCTGTGTTGAGGAAGTCACCAACAGCCTGTGCAGCGCCTTGCGACCAACGTGAGAGCGACTCATCTTTGGTTCTGACGCCGTTGTAGTACAGGTCTTGCAGTGATTCTTCAAGCCATCGTTTCACGGTCTCAAAGTTCTCGTTGCCCTCAAGCCCTGCAAGGGCGCTGAGGACTCGTTTGTCGGGGTGTTTCAGCATCAGCGACGTGGCAACAGAGTTACCGGGTCGATGTTGCTGGTATCAATCACGCCACGGCCACGGGGTTGAACCACTCGTGCTGCTGTGGATGGTTGAGCGGTAGCAGCCTTTGGAGCTGGCTTGCTGCCTGAGAAGTTGTCTATGCTGTCTGGGTCAAAGTCAGCGCCGCGAACGGGTTTGCTGGTCAGTGACTTGGCGACAACAGAACGTGCTTCCTGTTTCTTCTCGGCATCTGTGCGATTTGCGCGCGCAGTTGCGATGTCTGTGGTGAAGCTCTTGCCGTTGTACTCAAAGGTTTTGTTGCCAGCCTTGCGGTTTTCGGCAAATGCTTCTTTGAATGACTGAGGCTTGGCAGCACCCTCGTCGGCTGCGGCACGAACTTCATCGTTCGTCGCAACCTTTTCTTGGGTTGAGCCGTCATAGTTCTCTTTGGCCAGAGCGTCTGGGCCGGAAGCCATGTCAGAGACAGCCTTGTCAACACCAGCGAACTCGCCCATGTCAAACTGAGGAGAGGCGGACACGCCACCCTCGGAGCCGTCAGCAAACTTGGCGACCTTCTTGCCACCAGAGACCAAGCCACCCATGCCGAAGCTGGGAGCTGCAATCTTCTTGTGAAGGCCAGCCGATGCGCCAGATGGCATCAGCTTTGGGTTCATCTGGCTAGGAGCCGATGCGCCGCCATTCTTGGCCATGTTCTGTTTTTGCCAGCTTGGTACTTCTGCCATATCAGCAACCTTTCTTCATGGAGCCTTTGGCAGCAACCTTGCCGCCGTTGGCCATCTTTGCCATTGAGCCGTACTTGTCAGCAGACAACTTGCCAGAAGCCAGAGCTTTGCCAGTCGCGACGAGTTTCTTGGCGGGAGTTTTCTTCTCGCCTTCTTTTTTCTCTTCGACCTGCTCTTTGCTGGCGTACTGCTTTGGGGTCAGCTTGCCGGAGCGGACGGCCTTGGCTTCCGCCACTTCCTCGGCCTTGGTGTCTTTGCCCGTAAAAGGCTTTGCCACTTTGCCGCCGTTGGCGAAGCCAGCAGGGATTACGCCCTTTTTGGCTGGTTTGATTTTGCGTGCTGCTGTACTCATTGGATTGCCTGTTGAGGTTGAACTGTGTTGACGGGAGGTGGGCCTTCTGGCGCTGCACCCTCTGGCGCTGGCGCTGCAAGCTGCTGCTGTTGTTGTGGCTGCTGCTGAACAACCGCGATTGCATCGGCAATCTGTTTCTGTTTGAAGCGCATGGCTTCAACAGTCGGAACCAGCTTGTCGGTGTCCATCTGGAGACCCTTGGCCAATTCACGCAACAGATATGCACGCCCTTCTGGGCCAACGATGTTGAGGTCAACAGGGTTGTTGGTGGCAGCCAAGAACTCATTGCGTCGAACTTGGATGGCTTCGCGCGCCAACAGACCCATAGCACCACGGGGAATGACTTTGAAGTCGCCCTTGATGTACTGGTCGGGGTTATACATCATGTTGTGGATGTAGAACCGGCGCACAACCATCTCAACCACCTTGTCCACTTGGGACACGGCAGATTTGATGCCCTTGGCAGCGTTGTCCATCAGCATAGACAGGCCAGATGCAGTGCGACCTGCACCAGAACCGCTTGAGCCGCCATAGACGTAGTTCGGAATACCCGTCACTTCGTCGGCTTGCTTTGCGAACTGGTTGTAGATGCCCATCAATTCGGCAGCTTTCATCTCAGGCATGAAGAAGCGGACACCCGGTTGGTTGCCGCCCGTCTTGTCAGAGGTTGTCTGCCAGATTTTCCACGGGTACATCTGCGTCAGGTCTTCACCGTCAGCCAATCTGTCCACAGCCACTTCAACTTGGGGGCCGGAGCCGATACCCATGTTGTTGGCCAGTGCTCGCGCCGAAGCGTTGCACATGATTTGCACGTCCTTCATCACCTCTGGCAGCGCCGTACCCCAGAATGCACCGGGGATGTTGCGCCAAGAGGCGATTTCGTAGGGACGTTCACCCAAGGGGTCTGGGTTGAGCACGACTTTGATAGTGAAACCGGCGATTTGCCAAGCGTTCACCTCGTAAACCGCACGAGGGTCTACGTTTTTCATGCCCCACTGGATGAGCATCTCGCCCATCACTGGCCCCCAGAACTCTAGGGCTTCGATGATGTTGTCGTTGTAGAGGCGCGAGTGGTACTTGCCCTCTAAGTTGTCACGCTGTTGGTCGCCGTACTCAAAGTAGCGGAAACCTTTGCCAGCGTAGCGCTCAAGCACTTGGTCAATCTCGTGATTCGAGTAGCCCGGAACGTCCTTCATGGACTCCAAGGTCTTGACCGTCAGCTTGTGGCGCTGAATCAGGTAGCCATCATCGACATCCGAAGCGTTGGGGCTTGGGAAAATGTCGTATGGGCTGACGCGCTCGACTTCACGGAAGAAATCATTCGTGACGATTGGCACGAAGTTTGGCCCCCACTGGAGCTTTTTCTTCTTGCGAACAGACGGGCCTTTGAGCACGGCTGTTGGATAGGTCACGAAGTCGTCGATGAAATCCTGCATTGAGCGGTGGAATCCACCCTCATTGAGCTGGTCGTCGATGACGTTGGCCATGCGCTCTGCGGTCAGCTTGGCCTCTTCGCGGATGCGAATCAGAATCTCGTCGTGAACCTCGCCCATGCGGGTGCGGAACGCTTCGGGATGAAGCTGCTGGCCAGCCATTACATAGGCTTCTGCCTCATGGCGAACGAAGTCGATGATGGAGAGCTTCACTTCGGGAGGAAGCTCAGGCTCACGAGCTGGCTCAAGGTCAAACGGGCGCGAGTTCTGGAGCATCACGTCTTGAATCCAAGACTTTGCACCAGCGCACTTCACGTCGGTAATCATCATAAAGATGTCCGAGCCGCCAGTCTGTGCAATATCGACAGCTTTATCAGGGTCGTATTCGCCACGACGCTGGCGCTCGCACGACAGCAGACGTTCAGTGATTTTCTGTTTGGCGAACTTTGCCTTGTTCCAGCACGATGTGATGTGTCCAGAGATTCCAGACGCAATCATGTCGGAGTTATCCACGCCCGGAGTTTGGGCGGCACTCACGTCGGCTTCGACGGGTGCGGCTGCCTGATAAACATCGGTCATAGTTTTAAGTCCAAGCTCTTGATGAAGCCTTCCCAATAGAACGAGCGCGAACAGACTTCTGGTTTCCGCCACGAGCCTTCATGCAGAGATACTGCAAGGCGTCATGGGGGTGACTGAATCGGTCTTTCACAGGTCGGTCTCGGTAACGCTCACCAGCAACTTTCAGTCGTTCGTAGCGATACCCACCAATCAACCCCTTTCGGAGCATCCGGCAGTTGGGAGACAACAGGAACCCCGGTTCGCCACCCGCCATGCGAGTGAGGAAGAACGCGACAGATTCGCGTCGGGGAATGAAATCGTTTGTGTCGGCAGGTTCTGAGGCGATGCCGACTTCGAGCAGCTCCTGATAACAGGTGCGCTCATCTGTTGCAGAACGAGAGACGCCGGCAGGGTCGCCAACAGACTCGAATCTACAACCAGCGTATTTGTTCATCAGCAGAGGTTTCACAACCTCACCAGCAAACTGGCGAATGCCCATGTCCTCAGCAACAAGCTCATCAAGGATGACGAGCTGCCCTTTGGCAGTCATCTGTCCAATGATGCACGCTGGGGTCAAACCAAAGTCCCAGCCCAAATAGACTGGAAGGTGTGGGTTGACTTCAAGCTCTTCGCTTGCAACGTGAATCTTGTCGTTGTACTCAGGGTAGACAGGCTTGCCATCAGCAGTCGTGCCGTACTGACCAAGAACGAAAATCTTAATCCAGTCGTCAGTCTTGCCGCCAATCATGTTCAGGTAGTAGTCATACCCCTGAGTCAGATTGAAAATGTTCTCTGCAAGCGGGTTTGGTTCGTACCAGACCTGCTCGCCTTCCTGCATCCGAATCAATCCACCGGGTTGGTCGAAGAATGCCCAGTCATCAGGGGTCTCTTCTTCGGCGAACTTGTAGTACCAGTGGTCGTCGTCTGGAGGGTTGGTGTCCAGAATCACACAGGGGTGAGTCGGGCCACCCATTGTCTTGGGCGGATAGCGGCCAACACGCTGAGTCAGCATGTCGAACACTTCCTTTGGTACTTCGGACGCTTCGTTAATCCAGCCACCTGTCAGCTCAAGCGAGCGCAGTTTGCCGGTCTCTGAGGCTTTGTCCAAAGCGAGGAACACCACTTCGAGTTCCAGAGCGTTGCCGTCACCACAGTCCTTAATCTTGATGGTCGATGTGATGGGTGTGTCCCACTTCATCGGCGCGATGTCGGAGTTGAACCAGTTCTCCCACGTCTTAATAGTCGTGGACTTGAGTTCTGGGTAGGTGTTACGGATGACAGCCCAGCGCGCGCGGCGCACACCGTTGTGTGGCTTCTGCTTCAAGGTATGGCGCATGATTTCCATGCAGCACGTCGAAGACTTACCGGAACCCACTGGCCCCTTCAATCCGCGCACAAAGGCTTCGGAATGGTGAAAGGCGGCGGCTACCTTACCCGGAGGTCGGTAGCGAATCAGGCTGTTGTTGCTCATCGAAGGTGGTGTCAATTAAGAAGGTCACGGACTTAGCCTCGACCTCGTGTTTAATGGAAGCGAGGTTGGGGACAGTCTTATCCAGCAACATCTCAATGGCCTTCAAGCGAGTACCAGTCATCTTCACTTTGGACGTACCGAGGGCAAAGCCTTGAAGTGTGTTGACCAGTTCAGTCGTCTGAATCTTTTCACGCACAGCGTCCGCATGTTCCGCCCGAAGCTGTTCGCGACGAGCGCTAATCGCTTCCTTGGTGGATTTTTTGGTTGCCATATCGTTTATCGGCGGAGCCGATTTTTAGAATTTTTGGGTTGTTGGCGGCGAGGAACCCCTCACCCTGCCATCTCTTTCGCAACTGTGGGTTGCGCGAGTCAGACTTAACCAACACGAATGAACGCTCGAAGGCGGTTTGTTCAGCTCTGCTGTCTCCGCTTGCCGTCAGTCGGCGGCAGGTATGACATCAAGTGCTCATTCATCTTGGATAAAGGCCCGTCTCGTGGGCCAAACGAACAGGTCAGCCCGGAGACACCGTAGAAGCCCCTGTTTGCGGCGGTTATTACTCACTCACCGCTTGAGTGTTCATGCTCTGGGGACAGAGGCTCTATGTTGTAGGGGAATGTACGCCTTTGATTCGCCAATTCACAAGGGACTTTGTAGGTAATTCAAGTTTTTGTGCGAAAAATTATTTTTGAGTTGGCTTTATGCCACCCCCTAGTCTCAAAGAACCCACTGGGTTCCTACTGGGTTAGCTCTGGGTTAGCTGTTCTGGCCTTAAAAGTAATACTGCCTTGGGTATAACCCCGTGATTTCTGGCACTCAGAGGCTGTTTTGGCTTGAATCTGTGTACTTTTGGGGGTAGTACCCGAGGAAATGTAGTACGTCTAAGGGGGAGAGAGATGCGCGTGTATATCCCCCATAGGGATGCGCGTGGACGCCCGGGTCGCGCTCGCGGGGCAGCCCACCCACCCCCGCCAGCCATGATGCGCGTGGTGCTTTAGCACCGTGTGAGACTAAAAAACTGGTGCAGATTGGCTCTGTGACTGGGTTTACCGAAGGTATGTGTCCTAGTTTGTGCCATTTCCTCGTGGGCGTGGCTCCTTTGGAGCTGGTCTGTTTGGCAATCTGTTGCCGTCAATCTGGTCAATCTGCCAAAACCTTTGGTTTTTCGGGGCGCTGCGCGTGTAGCTGACTGCCACTTTCAAAATCTGGGGTCTCTGTTTCCTTTGGAATCAATGACTTGTCATTGAAAGGGTGTGCCAGATAAGTGGTCGAGATGGGTTTTAGTTCCTCTTATGTCTTCCCTATGGGAAGCAGAGTCTGGAATGGCTGGGGTCAGAGGCTTTTCCGGCGGAGCGCTTACCCGCAAAACCGCATAGCCAAAGGCTTCGCAGGGTTTGGCAGTGCCTGAGCTTGGGATGTGCTGGGCTGGGTTAGGTGGCCGCTGTCATCCCTTTGGGATGCTATGCACACAAGTGCAACTTCCTCTCAAGAGGAATCCTGAGCGTATGGGGTCGAAGGGTTTCCGGCTTGCCCTCATTCAAACCACGACAAAGCCGAACAAAGCCCTAAATATCCCTATGGGATAAACAAGGACACTTGACACAGTGACAAGGCAGCGAGTACAGTTGAAAACGTCGAAACAACGGCAACCGCGAAAAACCCAAGCGGAATACAAGAACTGGGAGACGCCTAGGACGCAGTAGTGCTCTGCACCATGTATATGGATTGCATCACGAACATAAGCCGAAGGCTGACCGCTTTGACCTGACGGTTTTCCAACGTCAGCGAGTGCGATAGGACACAGCGATGTGGTGGATGGGACAAGTCCACAGACGCGACACAGTGCAAAGCACTGGCAACCCAAATCGAAGATTTCAAGTGCATGACATGCCTCACCGCAGCCGTGTCATGTGCTGGACACCTTCGTCCAGTTTTTCAGCAACGCAACTCACGAAAGGCTTCATATGCGTGATTCACTCCTGTCCCTCCCCAAGAACACAGTTCTTGACATCTTTAAGCACCTGAATGGTGGCTCTGTTGGCTTCGACCACGAACGGTCTAAAAAGACCGAATGTGTGGACAAGTTGCTGGCCGACTTTCCCCCTGACCGCATTCAATCAGCCATGACTGCTTGTGGTGTCATGGGTGCTGGCCAATCTTCTCAGCCTTCGGCTGCCCCAGCTCAGTCTGTTCCATCTGTTCCGGCTTCCGCCGAAGCTGGCCTCATGGCTCTTCGAGCTTTGCTCGGTGGTGGTGTTGATGAGGCGAAGATTCAGGCCATCGTCAAATCTGAGGTCAAGGCTGCAATCGAGGCTTCACCAGTGGTGAAGATTGAAGTGACCCGCCCCGATGGTTCGGAATACAAGCCCGAAGGCCATGTTCGAACAGAGTTCCAAGAGGTGCTCACCGCCGCGATGTGTGGTCTCAACATTCTGTTGGTTGGCCCTGCTGGTTGTGGCAAAACTCACTTGGCTCACCAAGTGGCCGAGGCGCTGGGTCGTTCCTTTGCGTCAATCAGTTGCACCGCTGGCATGAGTGAATCGGCTTTGATGGGCTGGATGCTGCCCTCCGAAGGAGGTGCATTCGACTACACCCCAAGCGATTTTGTGAACATGTATGAGAACGGTGGTGTCTTCTTGTTCGATGAAATCGACGCTGCTGACCCCAACACTCTGTTATTCGTCAACCAAGCCCTTGCGAACGGTTCTTTTTACCTTCCTCAACGGAAGGGAAACAGCAAGGTGACTCGTCACCCTGACTTTGTTTGCTTGGCCGCTGCCAATACCTTCGGTACTGGAGCCAACATGACTTACGCTGGCCGTGAACGACTCGATGAAGCTACGCTTGACCGATTCCGTGCTGGCACTGTGCCGCTGGACTACGACACCAGATTTGAAAAATCTGTGATTGATTCCGATGTGCTCTCTTGGGGCCACCGTGTTCGTCAGAAGATTTCTGACTCCCGCCTCAGCCGAGTAATGAGCACTCGATTCCTGCTCGATGCAACGAAGTTGAAGAAGGCTGGCCGCACTCTCCAACAGATTCAAGACACCTACTTTGTAGGTTGGAAGACAGACGAAAAAGCAAAGGTGGCTTAAATGATTCTCGAACATGACCCGAAGGGTAAATTCACCGCGATTCTGTGGGACTCGGTGGCAGAGCCAGAGGCTCTGTCTGCGAATGACTCAGCGTGGAAAGACCAGAGCCACGCAAATGAGGCGAAGAAACTCTTCAAGAGAGTTTCGGAAGAACCTCAGCGCTGGCTTGGTGCTGCCAGTGTCGCCGAGTTGCAAACCCGTTTGAAAAACGGATGGAAAGAAGGCGTGGAAAAAATCGAGAAGATTGCCACCCGTGAATTGGCCGCTCCCGCTTCGGTTCGCCGCCGCCGTATTCGCTCTGATGCTGGCGACGAGCTGGACATGCAAGCGGTCTGGCGTGGTGACTTGAACCGAGCTTGGGCTAGGACTCGCCGAGCCAACAGAGTTGGTACTCGCTCAGTCACTATCGTGATTGACCTTTGTGCCAGCGCCAGTGTGTCATCTGACAGGTTGTTTTGGCGTGGGGCTTCGGCTCTCCGCTTGGCTCAACTACTCACGGAGTCCGGCTACTCCGTAGCCCTGTACGGTGGGTTCGGTGGCACTCGCTGCGATTCAAGTGGCAAGCTGGCAATCGGCCAACTCGTTGAGATTAAATCTCAAGACGCTCCGCTCGACATGGACAAGCTCGCTGCACTCACTGCGATGGCTGGGTTCTTCCGAACCAGTCTGTTCACTGGGATTCACTATGCCTGTGACCAGATTGGGAACGAAACAGATTACGGCCTCGGCACACCCGGCCCTGAGCACTTGGTTACGGCGGTCAAGATGCTGCCCATCCCTCAGAACGCAATCATTCAAAAGAATGTGTTGAGCGAAGAGGCTGCAAACAACTGGATTGACGAAGCACTCAAACAGATTGAGTCTCCCATGCTGGAGGCGGCATGACGCTGCACTGTGACAGAGGCGTAAGAGCCTCGCTATGGGTTGATGACGGGTTTGGAAACTTACGCCGCATCACCTTCTCTCTAATCCAAAGCCGGATTGCTACCGGCTGGGGCGAATTCTGAAACACCTGAAAGGAACACCATCATGCGACTCACAAAACTCATCCGCGAATCTTTTGTCCGTGCTGCCATGCAAGACGTGCCGCACATTGAGTACGACGAGCAAATTCGAAAAGTAATTTTCGATAACGTCGTTGCACAGATGCCACCAGAGATGCTCAAGGCTTATCAAAAGCACCCCAAGCTATTCAACACTGATGGCCGTTACATCGACAACCAGATTGGCTATGTGTACCTGCCTTGCTCTATTGCACCAGCACCAGAAGCAATTCGCTGCGCACTTGAGTTGGTCGAGAAGCGACGAGTTCAAAAAAATGCACGCCAATCATTGAAGGAAAAGCTGCAAGCCGCCGCTGATTCAGTCACCACTCGCAAAGCATTGATTGCATTACTGCCCGAGTTCGAGAAGTACCTACCCGCTGATGAGCCAGCCGCTTGCAAAACATTGCCAGCCGTTGCAAATCTGTTGGCCGACTTCACGAAAGCCGGATGGCCTAAGCAAGCAGCGAAGACAAGCAAGAAGGCAACCGCCTAACAACGCAACTCACGAAAGGAACACACACCATGCGAATGAACATCATGTTTGGCCTCAATCACGTAGCTCACGACCAAGCACACATCGAAGCAGCTCGACTCATCAAATCTGTTGCCGACAAACTGGCAGAGCCAGAAGAGGCGCTCAAGGAAGGTGACACGTTCATCCTCCGCGACATCAACGGCAACCGAGTAGGTGTGGCGGATGTCTTCAAAGATTAGT
>Ga0228702_1000168_pt1 | contig 56459 bp, 47 predicted proteins | sample McNCre217_Aug_MG_2_FD_178018 | JGI IMG/M metagenome (GOLD analysis project Ga0228702, IMG submission 178018) | Freshwater microbial communities from McNutts Creek, Athens, Georgia, United States - 20-17_Aug_MG | ecosystem: Environmental > Aquatic > Freshwater > Creek | place: USA: Georgia... | reverse complement strand
GCGCATTTGCAGCGTCTGCTCCAGCTCCTGGCGTTTGGCCTCAAGCGCTTGCTGGTAACGCAGGCTCTTCTTGAGGGCCATGATGTGCAGGCGGTCATAGATGAGCGGCACGATAATCAACATGCCCGTGACCAGGCTGAAGGTGACCCACGAGGACACGGCATGCTGCAGCCCGGGCTCGAATGGCGGCACCAGGCCATGAAAGTTGGCCAGCGCCATCGCCGCCTGGATCAGCCAGACCAGCAACAGCCAGACCATGCCGGCGCGTCGGCTGACCACATAAAACGGTGTCAGGGGCAAGATCAGCAACCAGGTCAGACGCGGTGAGAAAACCCCCCCGGCATTCCAGACCGCATAGAGGAGCAATGCCGCCCCCGCAGCCGTGCCCATGTGCACGCCCCAGGACAAGGGCATGCCCCTACCCACCAGCACCAGGAGCAGCAACAGCCAGGCCGCCATCGACAGGAACAAGGGCGTGGCGTTCTGGTAAGGGCTGATGGCCGAATACACCAGCAAGACGGTGATGACCACGCCCACGAAGAAGACGATGTAGGGCATCTTGCCGTCGCGGTAAGGCGCAGGCAAACGGGCGACCAGCCTTTCAAACCCCTGCTGCAAAGCGCTCCTGAACTGCATGCTCAACCCCGCGCTTTCAGAACGTGGTGGCTCACGCAACGCGTCAGCGCCTGCAGGTCCATGGGCTTGTCGAGCACGTCGTCCATGCCTGCATCCAGGCAGCGCTGGCGGTCCACCGGGTTGGTGTTGGCCGTCAGCGCGATGATCGGCATGCTGACCGTGATGGCCGGGAAGCGTTGGCGAATCTGCCGGGTCAGTGCCATGCCATCCATGCCGGGCATGACCATGTCCACCAGCGCCACATCAAAGCCTTGTTCGTCCAGCAAGGTCAGCGCCTCGGCCGCACTGCCCAACGTGACGATGTGCGCACGGGGCCAGCACTTTTGCAGTTGCAGGCGCGCCACCATCAGGTTCATGGCGTTGTCGTCCACCACCAGGATGCGCAGGGCTTCGTTCTCGGGCAAGGCTTCGTCGGGCGGTTGCGCAGTGTCATCTGTTGAAGCTGGCACCAGTGGCACATGGAACCAGAAGGTCGCGCCCTGACCTTCCTGGCTGTGCACACCGATCTGGCCGCCGTGCAGTTGCACCAGCTTTTCACAAATGGACAGGCCCAGCCCGGTGCCACCGTAGGCCCGGGTGGTCTGCACATCGGCATGCTCAAAACGCCTGAAGATGTGTGCCTGCTGCGCCTGTGCAATGCCGCGCCCGGTGTCGCGCACCTCAAAATGCAGCCGGTCCTGGCCTGCGCGAATGTGCAGATGCACCTCGCCTTGCGTGGTGAACTTGAGGGCGTTGTCCAACAGGTTGCGCAGGATTTGCAGCAAGCGCTGGCGGTCGGCCCGCACGCGCCGGGGCAAGGCCGGGTCGAGCGTGCCGCCCCAGGCAATGCCCTTGTCTTGTGCCCGCTCACGGTCGGTCTGCAAGGCCTCGTGCATCAGCGTTTGCAGCTCGACATCCTCCAGGTGCAGCATCAACTTGCCCGCTTGCAGTTGCGAGAAATCCAGAATGTCATTGACCACCTGCAGCAAGTGGCGTGTGGAGCGGCGGATGTGGTCCACCACTTCCACCTGCTCGGGGCGGTCTGCCAGTTCCTGGCGCAGCACGCCGTTGAAGCCCAGGATCGCATTCATCGGCGTGCGCAGTTCGTGGCCCACCGCCGCAACGAATTCGTCCTTGTGCGCTTGCGCCTGCAACAAGGCCGCATGGGTACGTTGAATCTCCTGGTTGCGCTCGTGCAGCTGCTGCAACTGCTGCTGGTGCAGGAAGTCGTAGAGGCGCACGGCCAGCATCAGATTGCCCATGGCCAGGGTCTGGTTCATCCAGGCCCAAGGCACCGCCTGCTGGGTGATGTGAACATGGCTGTCGAGGTGCCCAGACAAGGTGGCCAGCAACAGGCCCAAAATGGTGGCCAGCACAATCACAATCCACCACACGGCAGCACGCGGCCCCAGCAAAAGCAGCACCGGCACCGCCAGCACATTGAGCCAGACCAGCGCCGAAGAGTTGACGCCGCCCGAAGTGCTGGCGATGTAGGTGACCAACACCAGGCTGATCAGGGTCACCAGATGAACCAGTGGCCCAAACAACGGGCGAACCCTGACGAGCGGTAACATGCCCGCCGTCAGCAGTGTGGTCAGCAAGTTGGCGTTGCGCTCGTAATAGCCTGGCGGGATCAGGTAAAAAATGAGCGAGGTCAGACTGACGGCCAGCAAGTAGGTGGCCAAAAGGCTTTGCCGGAAATACAGCACGCGGCGCAGTTGCGCCAACAGCACCGCCCACTGACCGACAGCGGCCATGACCCCTGCCTCAGCCGCGCAGCTTCTCGATCAAACCATTGAGCTCATCGAGCGAGCCAAACTGGATGCTGAGCTCGCCCATTTCCTCGATCTTGCCCAGGCGCTTGACCCGCTTTTTGACGCGCACCTCGACCTCGGCCATCAAGAGGTCCGAGAGCTCTTCTTCCACCCGGCGCACATCGCGTGACTTTTCCTTTTTGGGCTTTTGGTGCACCAGATTGAATTCGGCGCCCAGCTTCTTGGCCAGGCTTTCGGCCTCGCGCACCGACAGTTTTTTGGCCGCAATCTGGTTGGCGGCGGTGATTTGCGCGGCCTTGTCGAGCGACAGCAGTGCACGGGCATGGCCCATGTCCAGATCCCCGGCCATCAGCATGCTCTGCACGGGATCGGCCAGATTCAACAGGCGCAGCAGGTTGCTGGCGGCACTGCGTGAGCGGCCCACGGCTTGCGCAGCCGTTTCGTGAGTGAGCCCAAACTCTTTGATCAATCGTTGCAGGCCTTGGGCTTCTTCCAGCGGATTAAGGTCTTCGCGCTGGATGTTTTCGATCAAGGCCATGGCTGCAGCGGCCTCATTGGGCACGTCGCGTACCAGCACGGGCACCACTTGGAGCCCGGCCAGTTTGGAGGCTCGGAAACGCCGCTCGCCCGCGATGATTTCGTATTTGCCGGCATGCGGCCCATCGCTGAGTTGACGCACCAAAATGGGCTGCATGATGCCTTGCGCCTTGATGGACTCCGCCAGCTCATACAACGCGCCTTCGTCCATGCGGGTGCGTGGTTGGTAAACACCAGCCACCATCTGGTCCACATTCAGTTGGCTGGGCAAGCCTGTTTCAGCATGGGCAAGCACCGGGGCATCTTCAACCTTGGGGCCCAGCAGGGCTTCGAGTCCACGGCCCAGGCCTTTGGGTTTTTTGGTGACCATGTTCATTCCTTCAAAAGTGTTTGCAAAAGCGCGTGGCCCTCTGGCCACTCGCCCAGCGATGTTTCTGCATTGATGTGTCCGGCAGACCCAAGGTTCACCCAACGGGCACCCCAATCCTGCGCAAGCCCTTGGGCACGCGCTTCACTGCAATACGGGTCATTCTGACTGCCCACGAGAATGCTCTTGAACGGCAAATGCTGGCGCACGATGGGCTGCCAGCCGGGCAGTTGTTCTTTCAGTTCAGGCGTTTCCACATCGCCGGGTGCCACCAGCAAAGCGCCTTGCACCCGGGCGGTGTGCCGGGAAAATGCCGCCCAGGCCGCGACCTGGATACAGCCCAGGCTGTGGGCCACCAGCACCAGCGGCCCGGGGGTGTCGACCACCGTCTCGTCCAGTCGGGCCAGCCAGTCACCGCGTCTTGGGCGCTGCCAGTCGTTTTGCTCGACCACGGCATAGCCATGGCGGCGCACCCAATACATTTGCCAATGTTCCGGACCACTGCCCTGCCAACCCGGCAAGATCAACACCGTAGCGCTCATGCTCAGAGCGTGGGTGCACGTCGCACCAATTCGCGGGCAAACTCCACATAAGCTTGGCTGCCCTTGGCCGATGGGTCAAACACGACCCCCGGCAATCCATAGCTCGGCGCTTCGGCCAGGCGCACGTTACGCGGAATAACGGCATCAAACACCTTGTCGCCAAAATGGGCCTTGAGCTGGTCACTGACTTGCTGCTGCAAGGTGATGCGCGGATCGAACATGACACGCAGCAAACCGATGATTTTGAGGTCCTTGTTCAGGTTGGCATGCACCTGCTTGATGGTGTTGACCAGATCGGTCAACCCTTCGAGCGCAAAGTATTCGCACTGCATCGGCACAATCACGCCATGGGCTGAACACAAGCCGTTCAGCGTCAGCATCGACAACGATGGCGGACAATCGATCAAGACAAAATCGTAGTCCGCATCGACAGCGGCCAAGGCGATCTTCAGGCGTTGGTCACGGTGCTCCAAGTCCACCAGTTCCACTTCGGCACCGGCCAGTTCGCGGTTGGCGCTGAGCACGTCGTAACCACACTTGTCGGCTTTCACCGCCGCCTCCTGGATGGAGGCCGACTCCAGCAGCACATCGTAAACGCTGAGCTCAAGGCTGCGCTTGTCGATGCCCGAGCCCATGGTGGCGTTGCCCTGGGGGTCCAGGTCAACCAACAGCACACGCTGCCCCACTTTAGCCAGGCCGGCGGCCAGGTTGACGGTGGTCGTGGTTTTGCCGACGCCACCTTTTTGGTTCGCAATGCAAAAGATTTTGGCCATGGTGAAGCGTCCGGTTTATTTGGAAATGGCCAGCTTGACGCCAAAGCCAATGAGGAAAATGCCGGCCAACTTTTCAAGCACACGCCCGATCCGAGGATTGGCGCGCATGCGTTCGGCCAGGTAATGGGTCAGCAAGGTCATGCCCAAGCCATAAAGAAAGGTCAAGCCCGCGATGGTGGCGGCCATGACGGCAAAACTCACCCATCCTTGATGGTGCCTGGGGTCCACAAACAAGGGAAAGAAGGCCATGTAGAAAACAATCGCTTTGGGATTGAGCAAGGTGATGGCCATGGCCTGTTGAAAATAATGCCTTGGCCGGATGTTGAGCACTGGCGCAGCGCCCGGCTTGGCCGACAACATCTTCCAGCCCAACCAGGTCAAATACACAGCACCCAGCCACTGCACAGCCGCAAAAGCCGCCGGATAAGCCGCCAACACAGCGGCCACACCCGCGACCGCCAACCACATCAACACCTGATCGCCCGCAATCACCCCCAATGTAGCGCCCAGCCCACCGGATAGGCCACCTTTGCTCGTTGAAGTGATGAGCGCCAGATTGCCCGGACCGGGAATGGCCAGGAACAAAACAATCGCTGCGACAAACGAGCCGTAATCAGAAATACCGAAAAACATGGACATTCTTTCTGGGAGATGTGGCGAGTGTAAGTGATGCGCTTGGTCAAAACGGGCCACACGGCTGCTGTTTCACGTGAAACACGGCCATCACCAAGGCGTGGCCTCTCGCTGCGCAACCGTTACCGCATCACTGAATAACCGCCCGTTGCCCAGTAAGCTGGCTTACGAGAGCCGCCTCAACCGACTGTCACTTCTGGCCGCATCCAGACCATGCAGCGCTCGACGTCCAGGCCGGGCACAGTCAACGGTTCCATGTGAAACACTTTCACATCCTTGGGCAAGGCATCGATCTCGTCTTCTGGATGTTTGCCTTTCATGGCCATCCAGACACCCCCTTCTGCCAAGGCCGAACGGGACCAGGTGACAAAGTCAGGCAGCGAGGCAAAAGCCCGCGAGCAAATCACCTGGTACGGATCGGTCAAGGACTCAACCCGCGCATGGAGCCCGCGCAGATTGGGCAACTTGAGGCTCACCGCCACTTGCTGCACAAACGCCGCCTTCTTGGCCACCGTGTCCACACAGCTCACATTCAACTCCGGCATGCAAATGGCCAGAACCACGCCCGGCAAACCACCACCCGACCCGACATCCAGCACACGCGCAGCTTGGCCTTGCGTGTGTCGGGTCAAAGGCGCAATAGCGGTCAAGCTGTCCAGCAGGTGATGCGAGAGCATCTCTGCCGGGTCACGCAAAGCCGTCAGGTTGTAGACCTTGTTCCATTTCTGGATCAAGGTCATGTAGTCCAGCAAGCGCTGTTGCTGCTCGGCAGAAAGATTCAACTTCAGGGCCTGAATGCCTGCCCTCAAGCCATCGGCCAGACTCGCGCTCATGCAGACTGACTTTCTTCGGCAGGATTCATGAAGCCCTTGAAACCACCCTTCTTCAGGTGAATCAGAAGCAAGGACACGCTGGCAGGTGTGATGCCCGAAATGCGGGAGGCTTGGCCCAAGGTTTCTGGACGGTGCTTGGCCAATTTCTGACGGGCCTCAATCGACAAGGCCGAGACCTGCATGTAATCCAGACTCTCAGGCAAGCGCAGGTGTTCGTAAAACGCGGCCCGCTCCACCTCGCCCTTTTGGCGGTCGATGTAGCCGGAATATTTGGCGGCAATCTCGACTTGCTCGATGACTGTGGTGCTCAGCTCACCCAAAGTTTCACGTGAAACATCGGCACTGGCCATGCGCCCACCATCCAGCGACATCAGGGCCTCATATGAGACATTGGGTCTGCGCAGCAGGTCAAACAAGTTGTGTTCGTGCTCAATGGTTTTGCCCAGCACCCGCTCGGATTCGGCTGCGGGCAGGTTGCGCGGGTTCACCCAAGTGGATTTCAAGCGCTCTGTTTCACGTGAAACAGCATCGCGCTTGCGGCTGAAGGCATCCCAGCGCGCATCGTCCACCAACCCCATTTGTCGCCCCACTTCGGTCAGTCGGGCGTCGGCATTGTCTTCGCGCAGCTGCAGACGGAACTCAGCCCGGCTGGTGAACATGCGGTACGGCTCGGTCACGCCCTGGGTGACCAGGTCATCCACCAGCACCCCCAGATAGGCTTGGTCGCGTGCAGGCGTCCAGGCGGCTTCGCCCCGGCACTGCAGCGCGGCATTGATGCCCGCAAACAATCCTTGGGCAGCAGCCTCTTCATAACCCGTGGTGCCGTTGATCTGCCCAGCAAAAAACAGGCCGTTGATCTGCTTGGTCTCGAAGCTGTTTTTGAGCGAGCGCGGGTCAAAGTAGTCGTATTCGATGGCGTAGCCCGGACGCAGGATGTGGCAGTTTTCCAGCCCCTTCATCGAACGCACAAGGTCGTACTGGATGTCGAACGGCAGGCTGGTCGAGATGCCGTTGGGGTAGTACTCATTCGTCGTCAGGCCTTCGGGCTCCAGAAAAATCTGGTGGCTGTCCTTGTCGGCAAAACGGTTGATCTTGTCTTCCACGCTGGGGCAGTAACGCGGGCCTACGCCCTCGATCTTGCCGGTGAACATCGGACTGCGGTCAAAGCCCGAACGGATGATTTCGTGCGTGCGCTCGTTGGTGTGGGTGATCCAGCAAGGCATCTGCTGCGGGTGCATGCTGGCCTGGCCCATGAAGCTGAACACCGGCACGCCATCATGAGGATTCATACCGCCAGGCATGCCGTCTCCGGGCTGTTCGCTGCATTGGCTGAAATCGATGGTGCGGCCATCCAGGCGCGGTGGTGTGCCGGTCTTCAAGCGTCCTTGCGGCAGCTTGAGCTCTTTCAGGCGTGCCGACAAGCTGACGGCGGGTGGATCACCTGCCCGGCCAGCCGAATAGTTCTGCAAGCCCACATGGATCTTGCCGTCCAGAAACGTACCAGCCGTGAGCACCACCGTGCGCGAACGAAAACGGATGCCGACCTGTGTGACCGCACCCACCACCCGATTGCCTTCCACCATCAGGTCGTCCACCGCTTGCTGAAACAGCCAGAGGTTGGGCTGGTTCTCCAGCATGCGACGGATGGCCGCCTTGTACAAAATGCGGTCGGCCTGGGCGCGGGTGGCACGCACGGCCGGACCTTTGGAACTGTTCAGAATGCGGAACTGGATGCCACCCTCGTCTGTGGCCAAAGCCATGGCGCCACCCAGGGCATCCACCTCTTTGACCAAGTGGCCTTTGCCAATCCCGCCAATGCTGGGGTTGCAACTCATCTGGCCCAGGGTCTCGATGTTGTGGCTGAGCAAAAGCGTTTTGCTGCCCATGCGGGCAGCCGCCAAGGCGGCTTCGGTTCCGGCATGGCCGCCACCGACCACGATCACATCGAATTCTTGAGGGTAAAGCATGAATGTCTGCCCCATTGGAGGCCAAAAAATGAGCGCTGCCTGCGCCGTGGGTCGCCCTGCCACGGGGTCAGCTGAAGCTGCTGATTTTACAGGCACACCCCAAAAACATACACGCCTCAGGACTTCAATGGCAAAGCACCCGCAGCCTTGACTTCTCCAAGGGAAAAGCTGGTGTGCAGGTCTTTCACATTGGGCAAATTAATCAACACATCCCGCGCAAACTGGCTGAAAGTGTTGAGGTCCTTGCTGATCACCTGCAACTCAAACGTGCCTGTGCCACTGATGTAATGGCAGGAAATGATCTCTGGAATTTTGAGGATGGCTTCTTCCAGTTGCCGGGTCACATCTCCGCGGTTGCGCTCGGCATCCAGGCGCACAAAAGCGAATACATCCAAACCCACTTTCTGGCGATCGATTTCCGCACGATAGCCTTTGATCACACCGGCCTCTTCCAGCGCCCGGACCCGCCGCCAGCAAGGCGCGGCCGACAAACCCACACGCTGGGCCAATTCGGCATTGGTCAGTCGACCGTCGTTTTGCAGTTCATTCAATATCGCCCAGTCAAATTTATCCAACGTTTCCAAAATTAATCCTTTTAAGCAAGATTCTTTCAAATCATAGGGCAAATCCTGTCACAGAAAGCAAGCATCTGTCCACGACATCGGCCTACACTGAACACCTGATTTCATTTGCAGGACACCCCATGAACGCGCCATTGCCAGACTCGATTCGCCAAGCCCTCGAAACAGTCACACTGGACGACAAATACAGCCTGGATGTCGGCCGTGCCTTCATGAGTGGTGTGCAAGCCCTGGTCAAGCTGCCCATGCTGCAACGCCAACGCGACGCCTTGCAAGGCAAGAACACCGCCGGCTTCATCAGCGGCTACCGGGGCTCACCCCTGGGCAATTACGACCAATCGCTGTGGAAAGCCAAAGACCACCTGAAAGCACAAAACATCGTCTTTCAACCCGGCGTGAATGAAGAACTGGCCGCCACCGCCTTGTGGGGTACGCAACAGCTTGGCTTTGCACCACCTGGCACCAACAAGTTCGACGGCGTGTTTGGCATCTGGTATGGCAAGGGCCCAGGTGTGGACCGCTGCTCCGACGTGTTCAAGCACGCCAACATGGCGGGCACCACGCACTGGGGCGGCGTACTGGCTGTGGCTGGCGACGACCATGTGGCCAAAAGCTCGACCGCGGCGCACCAAAGCGACCACATCTTCAAGGCCTGTGGCCTGCCGGTGTTCTTCCCGGCCAGCGTGCAGGACATTCTTGACCAAGGCCTGCATGCGCTGGCCATGAGCCGCTTTGCGGGCATCTGGTCAGGCATGAAGACCATTCAGGAAATTGTGGAGTCCAGCGCCACCGCCCACATTGACCCCGAACGTGTGCAAATCGTTGTGCCCGAGTTCGTGATGCCCCCCGGCGGTGTGCACATCCGCTGGCCTGACACCGCGCTGGAACAAGAAGCCCGTTTGTTCGATTACAAGTGGTACGCAGCGCTGGCCTACATCCGCGCCAACCGACTCAACCACAACGTGATCGCCAGCGCCAACGACCGCTTTGGCCTGATCGCCAGCGGCAAAGCCTACAACGACACCCGTCAAGCCTTGCTGGACTTGAGACTCGATGACGACCGTTGCCGACAATTGGGCATACGTTTGCACAAAGTGAACGTGGTTTGGCCTCTTGAAGCCCAAACCACACGTGAGTTTGCCACCGGGCTGCGCGAAATTCTGGTGGTTGAAGAAAAACGCCAGGTCATCGAATACCAGCTCAAGGAAGAGCTTTACAACTGGCGTGACGATGTGCGGCCCAACATCTTGGGCAAGTTCGACGAAAGCGAGGGCGATGTCTCTGGCGGTGAGTGGTCCATTCCCAACCCCAGCGAGCGAAAACTCTTGCGGGCCAATGCCGATTTGACGCCCGCCATCATTGCACGGGCCATTGCCAAGCGGTTGAAAAAACTGGGCGTCGACAGCGACACGGCCACACAGATCGATGCACATCTGGCCATTCTGGACGCCAAAGAACAAACCATGCAGACCTTGACGCTGGGCACCAGCGCCGACCGGCAACCCTGGTTTTGCTCTGGCTGCCCACACAACACCTCCACCAAAGTGCCCGAAGGCTCACGCGCCATGGCCGGGATCGGCTGCCATTTCATGAGCATCTGGATGGACCGCAGCACCGTAGGCTTCACCCAGATGGGTGGTGAGGGTGTGCCATGGACCGGTCAACAACCCTTCAGCACCGACCAGCACATCTTTGCCAACATTGGCGATGGCACCTACTTCCACAGCGGTTTGCTGGCTGTTCGCCAAAGCGTGGCCTCGGGTGTGAACATCACCTACAAAATCCTCTACAACGATGCCGTGGCCATGACAGGTGGCCAGCAAGTGGGTGAACGTCCGGAAGGCCACAGCGTGGTGCAGATCGCCATGAGCATGAAAGCCGAAGGCGCTCAACGCATTGTGGTGGTCACCGACGAACCCGAAAAATACGATGGCGTTGCCTTGGCTGAAGGTGTGCGGGTATTCCACCGCGACGAACTGGACCGCATCCAGCGTGAGATGCGCGAGATCAAAGGCACCACCGTCATCATTTACGACCAGACCTGCGCCACCGAAAAACGCCGCCGCCGCAAGCGCGGCACCATGGTAGACCCCGCTGTGCGCGTGATGATCAACGAGGAAGTTTGTGAAGGCTGCGGCGACTGCGGCGTGCAATCGAATTGTCTGTCGGTCGAACCACTGGAAACCGACCTTGGCCGCAAGCGCACCATCAACCAAAGCACTTGCAACAAGGACACCAGTTGCCTCAAAGGGTTTTGCCCCAGCTTTGTAACGGTGGAAGGCGGTCAATTCAAGAAGAAGGCCAGCAAGGCCACCCATGCACTCTTACCCACAGAATTGGGCGCCTTGCCCGAACCCACGCTGCCAGACACCACCCACCCATGGGGTACTGTGGTGGCGGGTGTGGGTGGCACAGGGGTCATCACCATTGGTCAATTGCTGGGCATGGCCGCACACATCGAAGGCAAAGGCATCGTCACGCAAGATGCAGCAGGTCTGGCCCAAAAAGGAGGCGCCACATGGAGCCATATCCTGGTCGCCAACACCCAGCAAGACATCCGCACCACCCGCGTGAGCATGGCCGCAGCCGATGTGATTTTGGGCTGCGACCCGATCGTGACGGCTTCGAAGGAAACCTTGCTGCGCATGCGCGAAGGCCGCACCCATGTGGCACTCAACAGCAGCAGCACACCCACAGCGGCCTTCGTGAAAAACGGCAATTGGCAAAACCCGTCCGAGCAATGCATGGTCGAAATTTCCAGGCAAGTGGGCAGTACTGGAGTCAGCGCTTTTGATGCCGATTTGCTGGCCAAACAATTGATGGGCGACACCATTTATGTGAACCCCATGATCTTGGGCTACGCATGGCAAAAGGGCTGGATTCCCATGCACCGTGAGTCCTTGATCCGTGCCATTGAACTCAATGAAGTTGCCGTGCAAAACAACCTGACGGCTTTTGAATGGGGTCGACATGCTGCACACCATCTGGATGTGTTGATGCAAAAAATTCAACCTGTACAAACCATCCAGTTCAAGAAGCGCGAAACCCTGGAAGATCTGGTTCAAAACCGCATCACGCGGTTGACCGATTACCAAAATGCCGCTTACGCCAATGGTTACCGTGTTTTCGTTGAACGCGTCCAAGCCGCAGAAGCACCATTGGGCAAAACCTTGTTGAGCGAGACCGTGGCACGCCAACTCTACAAATTGATGGCCTACAAAGACGAGTACGAAGTGGCACGCCTGCACACACAGTCAGGTTTTCTGACCCGCATTCAGGACAGTTTTGAAGGCGACTTCAAAGTCCATTACCACCTGGCACCTCCCCTCTTGGCCAAACGCAATGCCAAGGGTGAACTGGTCAAACAAAAATTTGGCCCTGGCATGCTGACTGGATTCAAATTGCTGGCCAAGCTCAAAGGCTTGCGTGGCACACGTCTGGATATCCTGGGCCGCACCGAAGAAAGAAAAACCGAACGTGCCTTGATTGGCGAATACATGCAATATGTTGAAGCCACGTTGCAAGGACTCGATGTCCAGACCCACGCACATGCAGTGGATGTGGCGCGCGTACCAGAAAACATCAAAGGCTTTGGTCACGTCAAGGAACGCAACATCCAGGCTGCACGCAGCTTGTGGGCATCACTGGACAAAGCCTGAAAGAACAAAGGCCACCTTGAAGGTGGCCTTTGCTGATTTTTCGGCCACTCCGCAAGGTGGGCCGTTCGTGAAATTCAACGTGCGTCGGGCAACTCGATCTTGACTTCCAGAACTTCCAGGTTGTCCTGGCGTTCCAGATTGACCTTGATGTCATCCTGATTAATTTTGATGTACTTGCTGATCACAGCCACCAGCTCACGCTGCAAGTCTGGCAAGTAATCTGGCTCGGCCGCATTGCGACCACTGCGCTCATGCGCCAAGATGATTTGCAGCCGTTCTTTGGCCACATTGGCGGTTTTCTTCTTTTCGCCCAGCAGGAAGGAAAGAAAGGACATGGTTTATTTGCCTCCGAACAGACGCTTCAGGAAACCTGGTTTTTCAACTTCCGTGAAACGCATCGGCTTGTCTTCACCCAGGAAGCGGTCAATCACATCCTTGTAGGCCTCAGAAACATCGCTGTCGGTCATGTGAATCGCAGGGGTACCCTGGTTGGAAGCCTGCAAGACGTTTTCACTTTCAGGAATGACACCCAGCAACTTGATGCGCAAAATGTCCTGAATGTCCTGCAAGGACAACATCTGACCATCTTCCACACGATTGGGGTTGTATCGCGTGATCAGCAAATGCTCCTTGATGGGCTCCAGACCTTCAATGGCACGCTTGGTTTTGCTGCCCAGCATGCCCAGAATGCGGTCCGAGTCACGGACAGAAGACACTTCAGGATTGGTGACCACCAGGGCTTCATCGGCAAAGTGCATGGCCATCAAAGCCCCTGTTTCGATACCGGCAGGCGAATCACAAACAATGTATTCAAAGCCCATGTCGCTCAAATCATTGAGCACCTTTTCGACACCTTCTTGCGACAAAGCTTCCTTGTCACGGGTTTGCGAAGCCGCCAACACAAACAGGTTGCTGCACTGCTTGTCCTTGATCAGGGCCTGGTTCAAATTGGCCTCACCCTGAATCACATTGATCAGGTCATACACCACACGACGCTCACAACCCATGATGAGGTCCAGGTTGCGCAGGCCAACGTCAAAGTCAATGACGGCTGTTTTGTAGCCTTTCAAAGCCAGACCGGTGGCGAAACTGGCGCTGGTCGTGGTTTTGCCAACACCACCTTTGCCGGAAGTCACAACGACGATTTTTGCCATGGGGTTTTCTTTCTTGGACAGAGATAAAAGCAGATTCAGGATATCAGAGGCGAAATCAGCAATTTGTCGCCATCAGGGCCTGATTGCAAACAAACTTGCGCAGGTAGACCTGCCACCTCGGCTGGTAGAGGATTTTCGCTGGTCCGGTATACGCCAGCGATCGAAATCAATTCAGGCGCCATTGAATGCGCAAAGATCATGGCTTTGGTATTACCACGTGCACCCGCAATGGCTTTGCCTCGCAAACTGCTGTAGACATGGATAGAACCATCGGCGATGACCTCGGCACCTGGATTGACCACAGCCAAAACCACCAAATCACGTCCTTTGGCATACACCTGCTGACCGGAACGAAGTGGTTTGTCGATCACCATGGCGCCCACTGGTGAAGGCGTCACAGGAACCACCACCTCAGGCGCTGAAGTCAAAGGCTCAGCAACCGGTACAGAACGGCGTATACGAGCATCTGATGCATCCACCAGCCCCAGGCCTTGGGCAACTGGCAACAGGGCATTGTTGGCCCCTTTGATGGCCACAGGAATCAAACCATGTTGGCGCAGTATTTCCAGAAGCTTTGCCAAATCAAATTCAGAAGATTGGATGTCCTGAGGCAAAGCTGTCACATCAATGACCAAGGGATCATGGTCAAAAAAACCAGGACTTTCAGCCAGTTGCTGGCTCAAAGCTGCAGAGACAGCATCTATTTGAGCCGTTTTGAGCAACAAGGCAACCAATGGCAAATCAGCGCTTTTGATGTCGTAACACTGAGAAAGAGGAGCGTCTGAATCGGAAGCCATGGTGCCGAAATGGAAGGAAAGATGCAAATCTTACCAGCGCACTTGTTGTTTGTTAGTTTTCTATAGATTTAGATTTTAAATTAGTAGTAGTAGATAAGGAAAGTTCCCTCTTGTGGACAAGCTATTTTTTTCTTTGAGAAACAAACACTTAGATCGTTTTGATGCTTGTGGGTCACCTTGCTTGGGCAGATGCTGTCAAACATGAATAACTTTGAAAAATAGCAAGAATCTGTGGATAACTCATGGGTTGCCCTTTTCTTATCCACAGCTTTATGCAAACCCTTCTTTACCGATCAATCAGCCACTGGATGATGCCTTTGGCAACAAAACCGACCATGCCAAAAGAAAGACCCAGAAAAATGACAAAAGTTCCAAATTTTCCAGCTTTCGATTCCCAGGCCAATTGTCCAATGATGAACAACATGTAGAGCATGAAAGCGCCCACCCCAATGGTCAGTCCAAACCAGGCGAATTGTTCTTCAGTGAATCCCCACATCAGCATTCACCCTGTCCAGACAAGCGCTCTTGCAGACCAGAGACATCGATCAGGTGACGGTATGCATGCCAACTTGCATGGCCCAGCATTGGGACTACCAGAATGAGGCCCAAATAGAAAGAAAAGATGCCCAGCAGGCAGAACCCCATGATGAGAAAGGCCCAAAAAGCCATCTCCAAAGGGTGGGTCAGCACGGTTTTCCAGCTGGTCAACACGGCTTGCAAAACACTCACTTTGCGGTCCAGCAACAAAGGCATCGAAATCACGCTGGATGCAAAAACCGGGGCGGCCATCAAACCACCCATGCCAAGCCAGAATTCAAAAAGGAAATGGTTTGGATTGAGCACAACGTGGCGCACAAAATCCATGGGCGTGTGAATGGGTGCTGGTGCCATCAAAGTGATCAAAGCAGCAGAGGTGATCACCCAGCCTGTCGCCGCCAATGCCAAAAGCAAGCCAAACCGGATCAGGCTCCAGTAACTGTCAGGTTGAAGGCGCAAACGCAAGCGCCATTGCGTCCAGGTGTTCACCAGCAACTGGAAGTTGACCGTTTCTCCGCGTTCCATGGCTCGGCTCATGGCGTACAAGCTGGTGGCCAGCACAGGTGCAATCACCAAAAAGCCAGACAAACAACCCGCCAGCAACCAAAACTGATCGTGCGCGATCCAGGTAATGACGATGCCCCACAGACTGATGATCAAGCCATGCAAAGTGCTCAACCAGGGGGACCGTGCAAAGTCCTTGAAGCCCAAAGCCAGCCATTGCAAGGGCTGGTCAAAGACGATGGGCAATATGGGCGGCAAAAAATCGGAAGAACCGTCTTTGCCTTGATCGGGATTGGATTTGGATTCGAGCATCCATTGAGCTTAGCGGTCATGGATGCTGATGAATTTGATGCAAGTCAAGACAAAAAAGGCAGCCCGCAGGCTGCCTTGAATGGTGTGCAAATCAAATGGTCAAGGATGATGGCGGGATTCTTTGCGCATGCCCTGCATGAATTGCAAGGTTTGATTGTCAAACACTTTCTTTTGCTCGGCACTCAAAACGCCATAGAAAGCTTTGGTCGCTTCCACATGTTTTTGCATTTGCGCGTCCATTTTCAGGCGATGCGCTTGCATTTGTTCGAGGCGTTCCGGGGTGCTCATTTTTTCCAGGGCTGCACGGTCAAGTCGTGCAGAAGCCTGGGTTACAGGTTGCATGGCCTGTGCGAATGTGGCCCAAGCGGCTTCCTGATCACTTTGCAATTTCAATTGTGCCTTGAGCTCAGTCAGATGCTGGGTGTGGCGCTGCGACATGTGTTCACGCATTTTTGCCATGTGCTCACCGCCAGCGGCAGGGCCCATTTGGGCAAAGCTCAAAGACGACAGACCTGCCAGCAAAGAGGCCGTGATCAAGGTGTTGCGAATCAGTTTCATGGAAAACATCCTTTCATTGATGGGATGGCTTCAGTGTGATCCGCAGATGTGTCTGTCCTGTTCATTGTTTGCAGTCGCACTGTAAAGTTCAGCAAACAACAAACATCGATTATTGACCCAGACGTCCTGCTTGAAAGTCTTCCATGGCCTGCATCAATTCTTCGCGGGTGTTCATGACAAAAGGCCCGTACTGCGCAATGGGTTCACGTAAAGGCCGACCTGTGATCAGCAAGGCACGTGTACCGGCCTGAGCTTGAAGCACCACACCATCACCACCATGGCTCAAAATGGCCATGCGCTGAAGAGGCACTGTCGCGACGCCTTGAGGGCTTTGCACATCAAGTGAACCACGGTACACATAGACAAAAGCGTTGTGGTCAGCAGGGATGTTTTGCGTGAAAGTCTGGTTTTCGTTGAAATGGATGTCCAGATACAGCGGGTTCGTTGGGTAGTCCGCTGCTGGCCTGTGCATGGCGCCTTGCACGCCATGGCTTTGGCCAGAGATCACACGCACCAGAACGCCTGCATCGGTCGTTACTTCAGGAATGCTGTCACTTTGAATGTCGCGGTACCAAGGGGTGCACATTTTTTGATGAGAAGGCAGATTCAGCCACAACTGAAAACCCTCCATCAGACCTTCTTCCTGTTCGGGCATTTCACTGTGAACCAGACCACGACCGGTGGTCATCCACTGCACCCCGCCGTTTTGCAGCAAACCTTCGTGGCCTGCACTGTCGCGGTGGCGCATGCGCCCGGCAATCATGTAAGTGATGGTTTCAAAGCCTCGGTGAGGATGGTCGGGAAAACCGGCGCCGTAATCCTTGGGATCGTTGCTGCCGAATTGATCGAGCATCAAGAAAGGATCAAGGCGTTGTTGCAATTCACCCGTGAGCACGCGCGTCAGGCGCACACCTGCGCCATCGCGTGTGGCACGACCAGCGACCAGCGTTTCTACAGAACGTGGATTTTGAACAGAGGCAATGGAAGTCATGCCTTCCATGATGCCGTAAAAGACAAACCCCGTTCAAGACGGGGCTACGGCATCAGACTTTGCGGTTCTTGCAGGTGTTGATGCCCAGCAAGCTGTAAGGTGGGCACCAGCCGATCAAGCCTGTAGCCAAGGGCACAAGACCCAGCCAGCCCCAGACACCCACCTGGCCAGTTGCTGCCAGTGCGATCAGAACCAGGCCGATCACGATGCGCAAGATGCGTTCAATGCCGCCAATGTTTGTGCTCATGGAAACTCCTTCAGGGGTTAAAGAATCAGGCCGCGACGCGGTAGCCTTCTTCGGCAATGGCTTGTGCCAACGCATCGCGTGTTTTTTCAGAATCCACTTCGACTTTGTTCTGTGCGCGGTCAATGACGATTTTGGCTTGCGCATCCAAGGCCAACAAAGCCTTGGTCACCGCCTTTTCGCAATGGCCACATGTCATGCCTTCAACAGTGAAAATTTGGTTCATGATCTTGCTTTCAGATAAACCCTCACGGGTATGCTCAAAGCATAGTCCAAAACAGGTCTCAAGACATGACTTATATCAAGCCCGAAGCAGCACCCATTGACATTGGTATTGGCGGCATGACGTGCGCATCGTGTGTGGCGCGGGTCGAAAAAGCCTTGAAAAAGGTGCCCGGTGTTGAATCGGCCACGGTCAATCTGGCCACGGAATCCGCACGCATCACGGTGCAGTCTGAAGAAGTCACCGACGCCCGTTTGAGACGTGCCATTCGCGATGCGGGGTATGAGCCTTTGACACCTCAGGCGGCTGCGTCGGCCGAACAAGCCTCCGCTTGGTCAGGTTTTGCGCCCGTGGCGTTTGGTTTGTTGCTGTCGGCACCGTTGGCTTTGCCCATGCTGGGCGATCTGTGGGGACAGCACTGGATGCTGCCCGCCTGGGTCCAATTTGCATTGGCCACACCGGTGCAGTTCATTTTGGGAGCTCGCTTTTACAAAGCCGGTTGGCACGCACTCAAGGCCTTGACCGGCAATATGGATTTGCTGGTTTCATTGGGCACCACAGCAGGCTGGCTGCTCTCGGTCTGGTTGTGGCTCAACGCGCATGAAGGCCATGCACCGCATCTGTACTTTGAAGGCTCGGCAGTGGTCATCACCCTGGTCTTGCTGGGCAAATGGCTGGAGGCGCGGGCCAAACGGCAAACCACCGAAGCCATCCGCGCATTGCATGCTTTGCGCCCGGACAAAGCCCATTGGATCAGCGACGAAGGTGAGGTCGATGTGCCGGTGGCCGAAATTCTGGTGGATGACCTCGTGGTGGTGCGTCCCGGCGAGCGTTTTCCGCTGGACGGCGAACTCATCGAAGGCCAGACTCAGGTGGATGAATCCATGTTGACGGGAGAGCCTTTGCCCGTGAGCAAAAGCATGGGCGCACAACTGACGGGCGGCTCCATCAATGGCGATGGCCGTGTGCTGATGCGGGTCACCGCCGTGGGCCACGAAACAGTGCTTTCTCGCATCATCCGCCTGGTCGAAGACGCGCAGGCGGCCAAGGCCCCCATCCAGCGGCTGGTCGACAAGGTGGCCGAGATCTTTGTACCCGTGGTGTTGGTGGTGGCTTTGTTGACGCTGGTGGTGTGGATGTTCATGGGCGCCAGCTTTGAGTCTGCGCTCATCCATGCGGTGGCGGTGCTGGTCATTGCTTGCCCTTGTGCGCTCGGGCTGGCGACGCCTGTGGCCATCATGGCAGGTACGGGTGTGGCGGCCAAGCATGGCATTTTGATCAAGGATGCCCAAGCGCTGGAGATGGCACACCGTGTGCAAACCGTGGCCTTTGATAAAACCGGCACGCTCACGGTGGGGCAGCCACGCTTGATCGCGCATCTGCCAGCGCCCGGCACGGATGCAGCGGTTGCCTTGGCTTGGGCCGCCAGCGTGCAAAGTGGCAGCGAACACCCCTTGGCCCGTGCCGTGCTCAAAGCGGCACAAGCACAGGGCCTTGCCACCATGGCGCCACAAGATCTGGCCGCTGTGCCGGGGCGTGGTGTGCAGGCGCAAGTCGAAGGTCGTCAACTGTTGCTGGGCAGTTTGCGCTGGCTTCAGCAAGAGGGCATGGACCCCCATTTGTGGGCCGAAGATGTGAAAGCCCTGCATGCGCAAGGGGCCACGCTGTCGGCACTGGCCGAGCGCGGTCCCCATGGTGTGCAAGGGGTGTTGCTCATGGCCTTTGGTGACGAACCCAAAGCAGGGGCTCAAGAGGCTTTGACCGCTTTGCGCGCACGGGGGTTGAAGCTGGTGATGATTTCAGGTGATAACCAGGCCGCCGCCGAGGCCATGGCCCGCCGTTTGGGTCTGCGCCCGGAAGACGGCGAGGTGCTCGCCGATGTGCTGCCTGGCGACAAGGCCGCGCAAGTGCAAAAACTGCGTGAGGGGGGCCGCATTGTGGCCATGGTGGGTGACGGCGTGAACGATGCGCCCGCGCTGGCAGCCGCCGATGTGGGCCTGGCCATGGGCAACGGCACCGATGTGGCCATGCACGCTGCGGGCATCACCCTCATGCGTGGCGATGTGGCTTTGGTGGGCGATGCGCTGGACATCTCGGCACGCACGGTGGCCAAGATTCGGCAAAACCTGTTCTGGGCTTTTGCCTACAACGTGGCAGGCATTCCCCTCGCGGCGATGGGCTACCTCAACCCGGTGATCGCGGGTGGCGCCATGGCGCTGAGCTCGGTCAGTGTGATGAGCAACGCCTTGTTGCTCAAACGCTGGAAGCCTGACTGAAGCCCTGGACCCCGGGTCCCTTCCCGGGGTGAGTGATCTCAGGCGTGCGGCGCCGCCAAGCGGCGGGTGAACCTCGCGTTTCCTTGACCTGCGTCACGGCGCCCAAGGGTGCAAGCCATCACACTGCTGTCCATGGATGTGGAGAACAGACGATGAAAAAACACAGCAGCTTGCAAACGATCCGTGACGAACACGCCTCTTTGGCCGCCATGTTGCAGTCCATGCGCATGATGGTCGAGCGAGGCCCAAGCGACGACCGGCGCAACTTTTTCGATGTGGTGCGTGCGATGTTGTTTTACATCGACGAGTTTCCCGAGCGACTGCACCACCCCAAGGAATCCAACTTGCTGTTTCCCAAGGTGGTCAAGGCCGCACCCAAGGTGATGGGGGCCATCGACAAGCTGGAACGCGACCACATGTACAGCGAAAAAGCAGCGCGCGATTTGCAGCACTTGCTGCTGTCCTGGGAGTTGTTGGGGGCCACCCGGCGCCAGGCCTTTGAAGAGGCGTTCAAGAAATACGTGGACTTTTACCTGGAGCACATGCACCTGGAAGAAAGCGTGATCTTGCCGGAGGCCGAGCGTTGTCTGAACGATGAGGACTGGGCCATCCTGGACAAGGCATTTGCCGAAAATGCAGACCCCTTGACGGGCCATTACCCGCCAACACAGGAATACGAAAAACTGTTCACCCTGATCGTCAGCCGGGCACCCGCGCCCATTGGCTTGGGCTGACAGGCTCAAAGAAATGCCCCCTGCGCGTAAGCGCCAGGGGGCATTTTTGTCAGATCAAGTCAGACGTGATCAGGTTCAGTCAGCCGCCTTGGGCGTGTCTTTCGAGAACCAGGCCACATACAGCACGGGCAAGACCACCAGCGTCAGCAAAGTGGCCGTGATCAGGCCGCCAATGACCACGATGGCCAAGGGGCGCTGGGTCTCGGAGCCGATGTCGTGGCTGATGGCCATGGGCAACAGGCCCAAAGCGGCCAGCATGGCCGTCATCAACACCGTGCGCAGACGCTGCATGGCGCCTTCCTTGACGGCGTCGACGACCTTCAGACCGGCATTGCGCAACTGTTGGAAGACCGACAGCATCACCACGCCGTTGAGCACCGCCTGCCCCGAAAGCGCAATGAAACCGATGGCCGCAGACACCGACAGCGGGATGTTGAAAATCCACAGCGCCACAAAACCGCCAATCAGCGCCAAAGGCACGTTGAGCAAAATCAGCGCTGCTGTTTTGAAAGACCCAAAGGCGTCGAACAGCAAGACAAAAATCAGAAGCAGTGAAATCGGCACCACCACGCTCAGGCGTTGCATGGCGCGCTCCTGGTTTTCAAACTCGCCCGACCAGTTGACCGCATAGTTCTCTGGAATCTTCACGTTCTTTTCAACGCGTGCTTTCATGTCGGCCACCACCGAGCCCATGTCACGTCCCTTGATGAAGATGCCAATCGCCATGGTGCGGCGACCGGCTTCACGCGCGATGTTCATGGCGCCGCTGGCCTGGCGGATGTCGCTCACAGCGCCCAGCGTGGTGTAGCCCCCGTTGGGGATGGCAATCGGCGTGCTGGACAACTGTGCGATCGAGCGGTGGTCTTCGGGCAGACGAACCGCCACGGCAAACTTGCGCTCGCCTTCCCAGATCTGGGTGGACGATTTGCCGGCCAAAGCCGCTTCGATCACGTCCTGGATGTCGCTGACGTTCAAACCATAACGGGCTGCGCGCTCGCGGTTGATGTCGATCACCAGTTGTGGCAACTCGCCCAGGCGGTCCACCTCGGCGCGCTGGATGCCTTTGACCTGCTTGAACTCGCGCTGCATGGCTTCCACCAGGTGGCGCAACTCGGTCAGGTCATCGCCCGCCACCTTGACCACGATCTGTCCCTTGATTTGCGAAATCGATTCGAGCACGTTGTCACGGATGGGTTGAGAGAAAGCCGGGTCCACGCCCGGGATGACCGACAGGCTGCGATCCATCTCTTCAATCAATTGGTCATGGGTCAAGCCCTTGCGCCATTCTTCGGCAGGCTTCACGTCCACAAACACTTCGGCCATGCTCAGGGTTTTGGGGTCGGTGCCGTCTTCAGGCTGGCCGGATTTGGACACCACGGTGCGCACTTCCGGAATGGTCAGCAAAGCTTTGCGGGCCAGCTTCAGAACGTTCTTGGCTTCATCCTGGGACACGCTGGCGGGCAAGTCCCAGTTGACCCAGAAGGTGCCTTCGTTGAGCTCCGGCAAAAACTCAGACCCCAGGCGAGACGCGGCGCCAATCGAAATGGCAAAAGCCGACAAGGCGATCACGACCACCTTGCGGCGGTTGAGCAAGGCCCAATCCAGGGTCGGGGCATAAAAGCCCTTGAGTGCGGCCACCAGGCGGTTATCGCCATGGGGCAATTTGCGGCGCAGCATCCAGTACGCCAGCAAGGGCACCAGCGTGAGCGAGAAGATCAGCGAACCGATCAAGGCCGTGGTCACCGACAAAGCCATGGGCTGGAAGATGCGGCCTTCATGACGCTGCAGCGCAAAGATCGGGATGTGCGCGGCAATGATGATCAGCATCGAGAACAGCGTGGGACGTCCCACCTCGTTGGCCGCCTCGGTGATCAGGGTCTTGCGCTCTTTCTCATTCATGCCTTCGCCCCGTTCGGCCAGCCTGTGCATGATGTTCTCGATCACGATCACCGCGCCGTCCACGATGATGCCGAAGTCCATGGCCCCCAGGCTCAGCAAGTTGGCCGGAACCCCCATGATTTTCAGACCCATGAAGGTGGACAGCAAGGCCAGCGGAATGATCAACACCACCGCCAGCGTGCCGCGCATATTGGACAGGAACATGTAGAGCACTAGGGCCACCAGCACCGCGCCTTCCACCATGTTCTTGAACACGGTGGACAGGGTTTTGTTCATCAACCATGTGCGGTCATAAAAAGGCACGATTTGCACGCCCGGCGGCAAACCGCGTTCGTTCAGTTGCGCCAGTTTGTCCTTGACGGCCTTGAGCACCACGCTGGGGTTTTCACCTTTGCGCATGATGACAATGCCGATCACGGCATCGTCATCGTCGTCCTGGCCGGTGGTGCCCAGGCGGGGCACGGCGCCCAGTTTGATTTGCGCCACATCGCGGATCAGGATGGGCGTGCCGTTGCGCGAGCCCAGCACGATCTGGCCGATTTCTTCGGGGGAGCGCAAGAGACCGATGCCGCGGATCGCAAACTGTTGGGAGCCTTGTGCCACGTAACTGCCGCCCGCGTTCGAGTTGCCTCGGCCCAAGGCGTCCAGCAGATTCTGGAACGTGAGTTTGTAGGCCCGCAGTTTGTCCAGGTCGGGTTGAACTTCGTATTGCTTGATGTAGCCGCCCATGGTCACCACATCGGCAATGCCGGGCACTTGCCGCAAGGCGCGTTCAATCGTCCAGTCTTCGATCGTGCGCAGATCGGTGGTGGACAGGCCGTCACCGCGCACGCGGTAGCGCATGATCTCGCCCACAGGGGTGGCATTGGGGGCGATGTTGACTTGCGCACCGTCGGGCAAATCCACGGCGCCCAAGCGCTCGTTGACTTGTTGGCGCGCCAGGTTCACGTCGGCCTTCTCGTCAAAAGTGATGACGGTGAAAGACAGGCCAAACTGGGTGTGCGAGAACACCCGGATCGAGTTGGGCAAGCCGGACAAACCGGTTTCCAGGGGCAAGGTGACTTGTTTTTCGACCTCTTCGGCCGCGCGACCTGGGTACAGGGCAATTACGGTCACCTGGGTGTCGGTCACATCAGGGAAGGCCTCAACCGACAGGTTCTTGAAGGCGATGACGCCCGCCATCACAAACAGCAAGGTGCCCAGCACGATGAACAGCGGCTGGTTCAGGGCATAGTGGATGAGCTTTTTCATGGCTTGGCAGGCTCGTTGCTGTGTGCGGCGTCTTGGGCAATCCGCAGTTCCCGGGCCAGCAGCAGGCCGTTTTGCACCACGACCTGTTCACCCGATTTCAAGCCTTCGCCCAGCAAGACCTGTTTGGCGTCTTCATAAGACACCTTCACATCGCGGGGCTCAAAAACACCGGGCTGACTTTGCACGAACACATAGTGCTGGTTGCCGCGCAAGAACACCGCTGTGGCGGGCACTTGAACGACGCCTCGACCCACCTGACGCTCGTAACGCACAGAAGCCAGCATTTCGTTCTTGAGCAAACGCTTGGGGTTGGCCACGGTGGCACGAACTTTGATGGTGCGGGTGGTCGGATCGATTTGATCGGTCACGGCGTTGATGACGGCTTCCAGTTTCTGATCGGGCAAAGTGGGCACTTGCAAAACCACACGGGCCCCGGGGCGCAAATCGGCCACATCGGCTTCGTGGGCATCGATCGAGACCCACAGCACACTGGGGTCAGACACCACAAACAGGGGTGAGCCCGCACTGTCTGTGCGCACTTCCTGGCCGGGGTTGAGGTTGCGCTCCACCACCACACCGGCCATGTCGCTGCGCAGACCCAGTTGCTGGTTCACGCCGCTGCTGCTGCCGTACAGGCTGGTGCGCGCTTGTGCGCGGGCCACTTCGGCCTGTGTCCGGGCCGCCTCGGCTTCGGCTTGCTCCAGATCCTTGCGGGCCACCACGCCTGCTTCAAACAAGTCGCGTTGACGTTGCAAAGCGAGTTTGGCCAAAGTGGCCTCGGCTTGCGCACGCGAGGTGTCGGCTTGTGCCGCGCCAAATTCGGGCGAAGCCAGCTCGGCCAGCACCTGACCGGCTTTGACCGATTGGCCCACATCGGCGCTGATGCGTGTCACGCGGCCATTGAAAGCCGGAAACACGCGCTGCGTTTTCTCTTCGTTCCAGACCAGTTTGGCGGGCAGTTCAATGTTGATGCTTTCGGCCTGTGTGGCGGGCGTGCTCACCAGCAGTGGCAGCTGGGGGTGCCCTGCAGGGTAGCGCAGCTGCTTGTCCTGGATGATGGGCATGGGCGCCGTGGCCACAGGCTCGTGTTTGTCCTGGCAGGCGGTCAGCAGGGCGAGTGCAGCCATGCTCAAGAGGGTGATCGGGGTGCGTAAAGTTTTCACAGACGGGTCTCGCTCAGGAATTCAAAAGGTTCAATGGGTGGCGGGCGCTGCCGAGCGCAGTTGCCAGGTGCCCCATGCCTTGGCGTGCGCATTGCGCACGGCCACGGCTTCGAGTTGGGTGGTTTTGAGGGTGCGCCGCGCATCCAGCAAGTCGGTCAGTGTCAGGCCGCCTTTGCTGTAGGCCGTTTCTGCTTGGGCCGCCACCTGGGTGGCTTGCGGCAGGATGTTGTTTTCAAAAATCTTCAGGCGCTGTGCGCTGGCTTGCCAGGCTTGCACCAGCGCGCCCAGGTCGGCGCGCGCTTGCAGCAAGGTTTTTTGCAGCAGGTCCCGGCTTTGTTCTTCTTGCGCCAGAGCACGGGCAATTTCGCCGTCAAAGCGCTCCCAGCCGTTCAGGGGCACCGAGATGCGCAAAGCCAGCAAGCGGGTGGAGGTGCCCGGGAAATGGTCAAAGCTGGTGCCCACGCTGGGGTCGGCCTGGCGCAGGGCTTGTGCCGATTGCAAGGCCGCCTGGGCTGCGGCCACACGTTCGCGGGCGGCGATCACGTCGGGGCGTTGCTCGATCAGTGCCTCCAGCAGCGCATCGGCCTGTGCGCTGTCGGCGGTGCTGGCGGGCCACTCGCCTTGCACTTGCCAGCCACCGGCCGGCACGGGCAAGCCGGTCCATTGCGACAGGGCCCAGGCGGCTTGCTGGCGGTCCAGAACAGCGCTTTGTTCATCCGCGTGGGCGCGCTCGGCTTCGATCTGGGTGCGTGCGGCGTCCTGGGCCGACAGGTCTCCGGCCTTCAGGCGCAGCTGGGCGCTGCGGGCCAGTTGGGCGGCGCTTTGGCCGATGGCCTGCACGGCCTGCAGGCGTTGCTGTGCAGCCAACAGGTCATAAAAAGCGGCTTGTGCGCCGATTTGCTGCGTCAGCAAGGCGTCCTGGCTGTCGGCCTGCGCGGCTTTGGCGCTGCGCTCGGCGGTTTCGGTGCGCAAGGCCCGCTTGTTGCCGCGCTCCCAGGTCCAATCCAGGCCCAGGGATTTGTCGATGCGTTTTTGCGACCAGAAGGAACCGCCGCCGGTGCCGTTTTGCAGGTCAATCGACGAGATGCCGGCCGACAAGGTGGGCGCAGGCGCCCGGTTGGCGCTCAGCACATCGGCACGCGCCGCGTTCAGGGCGCGTTGTGCGGCCAGCACGTCGGGGCTTTGCCGGGCAGCTTGCAGCACTTGCTGCAGGCTCAGGGTCGAAGAGGCGGGCGCTGTCACGCCCAAAGCGGGTGCCGCAGCAGGGCTGACCGCATCGGCGGCCAAAACGCCGGGGCTGGTGCCCCAGGCCATCAGGCCGCCCAGAAGAAACAAGTGTCGTATGCTCATTGCTCGTTTATCGGTGAACTGGCCTGACCAAGACCTGACTTCGGTGGCCGCATTTTGGAGATTTCGGGCGCATGCGCATTTTGTTGGTGGAAGACGATCCGGTGTTGCAATCGGTCATGCTGCGCAGCCTGGTCGACGCCGGGCACCGCGTGGACGCGGCGGGCAACTTCTCGACAGCCCAGCATTTGTGGCATGTGCAGCCCTATGACGCGGTGTTGCTGGACCTGAACCTGCCCCTCCATGAGCGCCGCGATGCCGAAATGGTCAGCGGCCTGACCTTGCTGCGCGAGCGCCGGGCCAAGGGCGACAAGACCCCGGTGCTGGTGCTCACGGCCCGCAACCGGACCGATGAGCGCATCGCCGGTCTGGACGCCGGAGCCGACGATTACCTGGGCAAGCCCTTTGAGCTGGCCGAGGTCGAAGCCCGTTTGCGGGCCCTGGTGCGCCGCAGCCACGGGGCCGATGACCAGACCCAGGTGGGCCATCTGGTGCTGGACCGCAAGGCGCGGCGCATCCTGATTCAAGGTCAGGAATTGACTTTGCCTGCGCGCGAGCTGGAGGTGTTGTGGGAGCTGATGAGCCCGCCCGGGCGCACCGTGAGCAAAAAAGACCTGTCCAACAAACTTTCGGATTTTGAAGAGGCGCTTGCCGACAACGCGCTCGAGGCCTTCATCTCGCGCTTGCGCAAAAAGCTGGCGCAATCGGGGGCCTCGATCCGCACCCTGCGTGGTTTGGGCTACCTGATGGAAGAGGAGCGCTCATGAAGCCCGCATCCACCACCTTGCGCGCCCGCTTGTTGCGCCACGTGATCTTGCCCTTGGCCTTGACCTGGCTGGTGGGTGCCTTGCTGGCCTTGGCGGTTGCGCGCTATTTCACGCAGCAGGCGTTTGACCGCGCCTTGCTCGACGACGCTTATGCCGTGGCCAGCCATGTGCGCCATGCCGAAGACGGCGGCTTGACGCTGGGTTTGAGTTCGGTCGAGATGAGCAGTTTGTTGTTTGACCAGAACGAAAACCTGTACTTTGCGGTTTACCTGGAAGATGGCCGTTTGTTGGCGGGTCATGCGGGCTTGCAGTTGCCCACGGGGGCCCGCACGGCCGTGACGCCGTTTTTCACGGAAACCCCGTTCCAGAACCTCAGCTTGCGTGCGGTGGTGCTGGAACGCAGCAAGCCCGCCCACTTCACCGTCGTGGTGGCGCAAACCACGCGTGTGCAGGACCGTTTGTTTCAGCGTTTGCTGTTCATTTCGCTGGTGCCGCAGTTGCTGCTGCTGATCTGGCTGGCCTGGTGGTTGCGCCGGGCCATCCAGAAAGATGTGCAGCCTCTGATGGACCTGGAGAACGCGGTGGCGCAACGTGATGCACGTGATTTGACCCCGCTCATGATTTCCACCCGCACGCTGGATGTCCAGAAATTGGGCGAGTCGATCAACGCCCTGCTCATGCGCATCGAGCAAAGCGTGCGCGGGCAAAAAGAGTTTGCAGGCAATGTGGCACACGAGCTGCGCACGCCGCTGTCGGGCATTCGTGCTTTGGTGGAATATGGCCTGGCCCAATCCGATCCGCAGGTCTGGCGCGAGCAATTGCGCAGCATCGCGCAAAGCCAGGAGCGGGCCAGCCACTTGATCGACCAGTTGCTGGCCCTGGCCTTGGCGCAAGAAGCGCAGCAGGTCTTGCAGCCGCAGCCGCTGGCCTTGGACGAGGTGGTGCGTGACAGCCTCATGCGCCACCTGCACCGCGCCGACGCGCTGGGTGTGGACTTGGGCGTGGACTTTGAAGAAGGCCTCCATTGGCCCTTGTTCATCTCGGCCCAGCGCGCCTTGCTGGAAGGCGTGCTGGACAACTTGATCGACAACGCCTTGCGTTACGGCGTGCCCGCAGATGGCGGCCCTCGCCATGTGACGGTGGCCATTTCCAGGCCCGAAGCGGGCGTGGTGTGCCTGTCGGTCATTGACAACGGCCCGGGCATCACCGATGTGCAGCGCGAGCGTCTTTTGCGGCGCTGGGCTCAGGGCAGTGCGGGCGCAGCGCTCAAGCAGGGCTCGGGCCTGGGGCTGGCCATCGTGGCCGAGTACGCCCGCATCATGGCGGCCCAGCTGTCTCTGGGCCCGGCCGACACAGGCGCAGGCCTGAAGGTCAGCCTGCGCTTTGCGCTTCAGCCCAGCGTCGGGTAGTCCAGGTAACCCGCATCGCCGCCGCCGTACAAGGTGGCGCGGTCCAGCGTGTTGAACGGGCCGCCTTGCTGGAGGCGCGCGCCCAGATCGGGGTTGGCGATGAAGGGGCGGCCAAAAGCGATCAGGTCTGCACCTTCGCGCAAGGACTGTTCGGCCAGCGGCAAGTCGTAGCCGTTGTTCACCATCCAGGCGCCCTGCCCGCCGCTTTGGCGGTAAGCGTTTTTCAGGGCCGCGTAGTCAAAGGGGGCCGGGCCTTGCTGGTGGTCGCGTGGCCCGCCGGTGGAGCCTTCGATGATGTGCACATAGGCCAGGCCCAGCGGGGCCAGTTGCCGGGCCACATGCTCAAACAAGGGCTGCGGCAAGTCGTCGCTGGCATCGTTGGCGGGGGTCACGGGCGAGAGGCGAATGCCGGTGCGGCCACCGCCGATTTCGGCCACCACGGCTTGCATCACTTCTTGCAAGAAGCGGGCACGGTTCTCGACCGAGCCGCCATAGGCGTCGCTGCGCTGGTTGCTGCCCGAACGCAGGAACTGGTCGATCAGGTAACCGTTGGCGGCGTGCACTTCAACACCGTCAAAACCAGCGGCCACCGCGTTGGCGGCGGCGCGGCGGTAGTCTTCCACGATGCCCGGCAGCTCGGATGCCTCCAGGGCGCGGGGGGCCGACACCTCCACAAACTGGGCTTTCCCATCGACCAGCAAAACGGTTTTGCCTTTGGCGGCCACGGCCGAAGGGGCCACCGGCGCCTGGCCGTTGGGCTGCAAGCTGGTGTGCGAGATGCGGCCCACATGCCACAGCTGCATCACGATCTTGCCGCCTTCGGCATGCACCGCGTCGGTCACTTGCTTCCACGAGGCGACTTGTTCGGCGCTCCAGATGCCGGGCACATCGGCATAGCCCTGGCCCTGGTGGCTGATGCCGGTGGCTTCGGTGATGATCAGGCCCGCGCCTGTGGCCGGGTTGGCGCGTTGGCGGTAGTAAGTGGCCATGCGCGCATTGGCCAGGCCGCCGGGTGCACGGTTGCGTGTGAGCGGCGCCATCACGATGCGGGTGGACAGCTTCAGGGCGCCGACTTGGCAGGGTTCAAAAAGAGAGGTCATGGTCTGTGATGTTGATGGTGTGTGGTGGTTTGGGGCGGGCGCCGCACCCCGTGCGCGATGGCTCGTGGGCCACATGGGCATGCAATTGGCGCACGGGAACTGCGCTCAAGGAAATCAAGCGTCAAAGCCCGGATTTTCGCGGCGCAGTTTGCGCAGCAGCGAAGGCCACACAAAAGCGCCGCCCAAGCCACCGGTTTGCACGCGTGAAGCATGGGCCACGCCGTCGAGGATTTTCGGGTTCACTGCGGTCAGGTCTTGTGGGCCCGCTTGGCCTGCCAGCGCATCGACCTGGATGCGGCAGGTGTTTTCAAACGTGTACATCGACAGGAAGGCATCGGCAATCGTTTTGCCCACCGTCAGCAGGCCGTGGTTGCGCAGCATCAAGAAATTGGCTTCGCCCAGATCGGCTTGCAGACGTACTTTTTCATCGTCGCGGATCGCCACGCCTTCGTAGCCGTGATAGGCCAGCGAGGCCAGCACAAAGGTGCTTTGCTGGCTGATGGGCAACACGCCATGCGCTTGCGCGCTCACGGCCACACCCGCACGGGTGTGGGTGTGCAGCACGCAGCCGGCGTCGTGTCGCACCTCGTGCACCGCGCTGTGGATCACAAAGCCCGCCGGGTTGACCGGGAAGGGGCTGTCGTGCAGTTTGTTGCACTGCATGTCCACCTTGACCAGGCTGGACGCGGTGATCTCGTCGAACATCAGGCCATAAGGGTTGATCAGGAACTGTTCCTGTCCGCCGGTGACCGAGGTCGGCAGCTTGGCGCTGATGTGGGTGAAGACCAGATCGCTCCAGCCGTACAAGGCCACCAGCCGGTAGCACGCCGCCAGATCGACGCGCAACTGCCACTCGTCGGGGTGCACGCTGTCTTTCAAAGAAGGGATCTCAAACGCCATGCCAAAGCTCCTGCGGGGTTGAATCAGAACAAGGCGTTCAGCTTAACCACAAGCCTGCTTGCGGTCAGACCTTTTGGTGACTGAGCGCACCTTCAGCCAGGGCGGGTTTGCGCTTCCAGTTGTGTCAAGTAGATGCGGGCGTATTGCCCGCCATCGTCAACAGGTCCGCACATCTCGACAGACGCTTGCAGCTGGCCACACACGGCGGGGCGGCCAGGCTGGCCAAAGATCTTGCAGCGCAGCTGCTCGTCCAGCTGCACGCAAGGCACGCCCGCCGGTTTGCCGTGGGGCATGCCAGGGATGGCCGAAGAGATCGATGGCGCGATGCAGCACGCGGCGCAGCCGGGTCGGCAGGACACGGCTTTCATGGCTTGGCCCTCATTTGGGCCACAAGACCCACAGCTGCAAAGGCTGCTTCATGCGCCCGGCCAGTTCGCCCGCAGCACTGCCCGAGCCCGCGTAATAGTCGGCCCGCACCGCACCCACGATGGCGGTGCCGGTGTCTTGCGCCAGCACCAGTTTGTCCAGCGATGTCACCGGCCCTGCCGAGCGCAGCCAGACGGGTGTGCCGTAGGGGATGCTGCCCCGGTCTACCGCGATCGAGCGACCCGCGGTCAGCGGCACGCCTTGTGCGCCCTTGGGGCCGGGCGGTGTGCTGCCCGGTGGCAAGGCTTCTTCCTTGAAGAACACCACGCGCGGGTTTTGCCACAGCAGCTCGTTCACGCGTGAGGGGTTGCGCACGATCCAGTCCTTGATGCCCGGCCAGGACGCGTCGCGGATCAGGCCCTGGTCGAGCAGCCAACGGCCAATGCTTTTGTAGGGCTGGTCGTTGGTGCCCGCAAAGGCCATGCGCACCAGGCGCTGGCGGCCATCGGCCTCGGTCACGTTAACGAGGCCCGAGCCCTGGATGTGCAGCACCATGGCATCGACCGGATCGGCCAGGTACACCAGCTCCTTGCCACGCAGCGCGGCGCGGGCGGCAGGCGTGGTCTCCATTTCCTGGCGGGTGTACCAGGGCTTGCGTTGGGCCAGGCCTGCAGGGGGGGCGTACAAGGGCACGTTGTAGCCAGCACGTGGCTGGCGCGAGGCGTTGAGCACCGGCTCGTAATACGAGGTGAGCAGGCCTTCGCTGCGCTGGTCGTGCGATTCCACCCGGTAGGGCTGCAAATTCTGGCGCATCCATTGGCGCTGCGCAGCAGCGGAGGCGCTCACCAGTTGCTGCACTTCGGGGCACAGGGTTTTCCAGCTTGGTGTGGGGCGCAGGCAGCTTTGCTGCCAAGCGGGCCAGGCCTCTTGGAGGTCGTCGCTGTCCAGTCCGGTGATGTGTGACCAGGGCACCGGCACCCAGCGGCTCTGGTTTTGCGTGATGGCAGCGGGCAGCGGGCCGTCTGGCGCAGTGCTTTTCGCTTCGGGCCATGAGGTTTGTCGGCTGGGGCCTACGGCGCAACCGGCCAGACTGCCTACAATCGCGGCCAACAGCCATGCGGTCCAGGCCGATGGCCATCGCATCAAAGGGAACATGTTCATGGGTTTGATTTTGCTGGAAGCTTTGCTGGCTTTGCTGGTGCTGATCGTCATCGTCTGGTGGACCATGTTTGCGGGTCGCGCCAAAGGCGAATTGCCTGCGTCGTCAGACGATGCCAAGCAGGACAAGCCGTGACGGGTGATGGCTGACGGCATCAGTCAAGCAAGGTCTGGCCGCCTTCAAAACGCTTGGCGTAATAGCGGTTGCTCAGGAGGTCGATGCGCACCCCTGTGCGTTCGTTGCTGGCGTGCACGAAACGGCCATCACCGACATACACACCCACATGCGAGTGGCGTGCGCCGAGGGTGTTGAAAAAAACCAGATCGCCTGGCTGCAAGGACAACGTGTCCACAGGCCGGGACAAGCGGCCCAGATCGGCCGATGTGCCGCGCAGCTTCATGCCCGCAGCTTCTTGGTAAACATGCGCAACCAGACCCGAGCAGTCAAAGCCCATGGCGGGACCGCGTCCACCCCAGGCATAACGCGTGTCGAGCAAGGACATGGCGTACAAGGCCAGGTCGTTGCGCGTGGCGTTGTGAGGGGAGGATGGGCCTGTGTAGGCGGCTGGCGTTGACGGGCTGGCGCTGTATGGCGCGGGTGTGGTGCAACCGGCCAGCAGTGCCGCCATCACCAAGGCGCTTGTGGTCGCATGGTTCGAACAGGCGCGAAGGATGCTCATGACAGCGTGCGCAACAAGTTGGCCAGCTCAACCGCCGATTTGACCTGCATCTTGTCGAACACCCGGGCGCGGTGCACCTCTACCGTGCGTACGCTGATTTCGAGCTGGTCGGCAATCAGTTTGTTGGGCAGGCCTTCGATCACCAACCGCATCACGTCGCGCTCGCGCTCGGTCAACTCGCCCAATTGCGATTGCAGCTGACCGGCTTGCCGACTGACCGCCAGGCGTTCGTGCGACAGGTGCAGAGCTTGCTCGATGCGGTCCACCAGCGCGTTGTCGGAAAAAGGTTTTTCGCAAAAATCAAAAGCCCCGCGCTTGACGCTGTCCACGGCCGTGGGCACGTCGGCATGACCGGTCAGGAAAATCACGGGCCAGGTCTGCGCGATGCCATTGGCCAGCAGTTGCTCAAACAAGGCCAGCCCGCTCATGCCGGGCATGCGCACATCCAGCAGGATGCAGCCCGCCTGTTTGGTGGGGTGAGCTCCTGGGTCCGTGGTGTTTTCAAGCATGGCCAAAAAGGCCTCAGCACTGTCAAATGATTCGCTCAGCAGACGGCGGGTGCGCAGCAGCCAGGCCATGCCTTCGCGCACGCTGATGTCATCGTCCACGATGTAAACCGTGCTGTTTTGGGGTGAATACATGGCCGGATTTTAGGCTTTGCCGGGCAAGGTGGCGCGCTCAACAGGTGTCGCAGGCAAGGTGAACCGAAATACCGTGCCTTTGGTGGATTGCGCCTCGAACGCCAGATGGCCGCCATGTTGTTCCACCACGGTGCGGCACAGGCTCAAACCCAGTCCCATGCCCTCGGCCTTGGTCGTGAAAAACGGCGTGAAGAGTTGTTCGGCCACCTCGGGTGCGATGCCCGTGCCCACATCGGTCACGCTGAGCTCCACCCAGCTGTGCTCGGCATTGGAGGCCGCCCGTTTGGCTTGCAAGACCAGCACGCGTCCGGTGCACTCGGGGCGGTCCATGGCCTGCATGCCGTTGCGTGCCAGATTCAGCAACACTTGCTCGACCATGGTGCGGTCACACCAGACGGCAGGCAGTCGCGGCTCGATGCGGGTGACCACGTTCACCTGCAGTTTGCGCGCCTGCAAATTGACCAAGGGCAAGATGGCTTCGATCAGCGCATGCGGTGGCACCGCCTCCCGCGCCTGGTCGCGGCGACGCACAAAGTCGTGCACGCTGTTGATCACCCGACCTGCGCGACCAGCCTGTTCGGCAATGCGGCGCAGCGCCATGTGCACATCGTCTTGCGATTGCGCCAAGGCCTCGGGGTCTTTGAGCAAATTGAGCGAGCCGTTGGCATAACTGGCGATCGCCGCCAGCGGCTGGTTCAATTCGTGGCTGAGCAGCGAGGCCATCTCGCCCACGGTGGCCAGACGGGCCGTGGCTTGCAGGCGTTCCTGGCTGGCGCGCGATACCTCTTCAATGCGGCGTTGTTCGCTGATGTCGATGACCGCACCCATCCAGCCGCTTTGCTGGCCTTGGGTGTTGATCAGCGGTGCTTCGATGATCAGCACCGGAAAGCGTGTGCCATCGGCGCGCATGAAGACCGATTCAAAACCTTCGCGCGGCGGCACATTGCCGGCCAGCCGGATGGCCTGGCGCTGTTTGTATTCGTCCACCATTTCGGGTGGCCAGTAAGGCATGGGGGCGTTGTGCCCGATCAGTGCGTGTGCGGGCAGACCCACCATGTCGCAAAAGGCCGGGTTCACATAGGTGATGCGTCCTTGCAGGTCGCGTGCCCGCAGGCCTGTGACCAGAGAGTCTTCCATGGCTTTGCGAAAGGCCAGCGCATCGGCCAGATCGTGCTCGGCTTTGAGGCGTCTGCGCGAGTCTTTGACCAGCAGCACCATCACCGTGATCAAGGCGATCGACATGGCGGTGACCAGCGCCGTGAGCACGTTGGGAAACAAATTGGGCTCGCCCCGTCGGCTGTCCAGGCGCAGCACCAGGGTGTTGCCGGGCAGGTCCAGCAGTTGCTGTGCGGTGAACAGGCGCAGGCCACGGCGGTGGGTGCCGGTGATGGCCAAGCGCGTGCCATCGGCTTCGGTGAAAGAGACCTCGTTGCGGCGACCCAAACTCTGGCCCAGGCGTTCGGCCAGCAGCGACTGCAGGCCATAGGTCACGAGGGTGTAGCCCACGAGCTCACCCTCTTGGGTTTGCGGCAGGCACAGCTCCATGACCTCCATGCCCAGGCCTTCTGCTTGGGGCACGTAATAGCTGGTGGAATAAGCCGGGCCGTTGAAGCGACGAGCCCGCTGGCAGGATTGGCTGGCTTCCGTGAGCACCTCGGCGCGCGGTGTGCGATCGAAGACTGGCTGGCGCAACGGCGAATCGACAAACGCCCGGCTTTTCATTTGCGCATCGCGCCACTCCAGGCGCAGCCAGTCCCGGTTCTCGCGCAACAAGCTTTGCGCCTGTGTGGACCAGGTCTTCAGGTTGGTGTGTTGGGCCTGCAAGGCTTGCAAGGTCTGGACATCCCGCGACAGGCCACTTCGCAGATCGCTGACCGCATCGGCGGTGTCGCGTTCCAGTGCGGCTTGCAGCTGGCTGATTTCGTAACGTCCGGCCAGCCACACCAGCGTGACCAGCACCGCGACCACCAGTGCCATGAGGGCCGCCCACAGGGAACGCCTGCCCGCCACTTTGGGGATGCGTTCGTCCTGGACCAAAAACCAATTCTGCAGGCGCAGCCAAAGGCGGTGGAAGATGGGCCGTGCATCCAGAATGTTCATGGTCTGCGTTTATTTGCGAGGGGCTGCCGGTTGGGCGGGTTCAGGCTCTACGCGTTTGACGCGTGGCGCAGTCCAGCTGCCATCGATCAGGAATTCCTGTATCGAGGCGCGGCTCAAAGGCGATTGCAAATACAGTTGAGCCAGGAAGGTGGTCAAACCGACCAGTGGGTTGACCGCGATACCCGCGACCAAGGACGCCGTACCTGCATCGACTTCGGGCAGGATGACCACGTGCAATTGCTGGGTTTCCTTGGCCACGTCTGCCGAGCCATCGAGCTGCACAATCGCGTTGATGCCCTTGATTTGGAGGTTGTGTGTGGTGGCGATGCCTTGGTCAATGCTGACGTGCCCTGCCACCGAGTCGAAAGCGAAGCCTTCGTAAAACACATCCCGAAAATCCAGCAGAAAGCGGCGAGGCAAGGCCTGCAGGCTGAGCACGCCCAGCAATTTGGCCGCACCTGCATCGGCTTTGAGAAATTGACCCCGGCCCAGCTTGACATCGAATTGGCCGCTCATGCTGGGGTAATGCAGCGTCAGTGGTGAGCCATTCCAGCTGATCTGGCCCTCCAGCAGGCCGCTGCCATCGCGCAATGCGCCAGGTGTGCCCAACCGCGTGAGCAAGTCACCCGCATCGCGGACGGAGAGGCGAAAGTTCATTTCGGTTTTGCGCAGGTTGCTGCCTGCGGTGGCCGACAGCCAGCGGCCGGTGCTGTTGAGTGTGGCCTCGGGCAAGATGATGTTGAATTTGTTGAGGCGCCATTCCCGGGAGGGTTTGCCGCCAGACACTTGCAGTGCGCTGTTGACGGCTTCGATTTCAATGCGCCCGAGCTTCATGCCGCGCAGCTCCAGTTGTTCGATCACGATATCCAGCGCAGGCAATTGGGCGGGCGGGGTGTCCAGCAGGCTTTCCACATCGGCGGCGCTTGAGGGTGGCAGATTCAGGCGTGCCAGGCGGGCATACAGCTGACCGGGCTGACCGCCGGTGGATTGGCGAAATTCCAGATGGCCGCTCAATTCGCGGGCATCCATGTTGGCACGCCAGGTCAAACCATCGCGTGAACCACCGGCCACGACCTGATGCAAGGTGCGGCCCTCGGCGGTGATGGTGTTGGCCTGCAAACCGATGCGTGTGGGCAAATAGCTTTGCAGGGCGGCGTCGCTGTCAGAGGCCTCCACGTTGGGCGCAGCGGGCCACAGGGCTTGCCACTCGTCCACTGACAACTGGTCCATCGCCACCGTGGCGGCCACCCCGGCATCGGGCATGGGCGGCAGGGCGGCGGCGGTATTGCCCAGACTCATGCTGCCGCGCAAGACCCGTGGTGCAGCGCCAGACAGGTCTCGCACGTACTGAATGGCCGCAACGCGGCCCAGGTCAATTTGCAGGCGGTCTTGCAAACTTGTGCCCACGCCTTGTACCCGGCTGCGTATGCTCAGGGGCATGGCCGTTGCGGCGGCCTTGGTCAAGGGCGCTGGCAGCTTCATGCCCAAGCCTTCGAGCTGGCTTTGAATGAAAAGCTCGGGTTGACCTTGTCGCCAGCCCAGGTTGGCGGTGTAGGCGGTGCTGCCGCTCATTTGTTTGGCCAGCACATCCAAGGGGTGGAATTCATGGGCCTGGCGCAGCCCTTCGGCACTGATCTCCCCTTGTGCGCGCAACTGCAATGCGGACTCGCCGTTGCTGCCCGGGCGCAAACCGCCTTCGATGCGCAGGGGGCCACCCAGCAAACGCGCTTGCGTTGCATTCAGGCTGAAGCCTGATTCGCTGAATTGGATGGTGCCTTGGGATTTTTCAAAAACCGGTAAACCGGGGGTGAGGCGCAAGTCGTTGCCCGCCAGGACGACAGCGCCTTGCACTTTGGTGTTCTGCGAGGCCAGCAAGGGGATGTTCAGCTTGAGGCGGGTCTGCACGGAGCCCGTGGCTTGCATGTCGCGCAAAGCGGAGTTCAGGAGTTTGTCGATCGGTGATTTCTGGACCAGGCTGAGCACTTGCGCCGCAGGGCCTTTTTGTTCACCCGAGACTTCCAGTGTGGCTTGCTCGGTCATGTTGGCAATCCTGGCCTGGATGGCGTTCAAAGTCATGCCGGTTTTGGCTTCGCCTGCGCGGGCCGAGGCATCGCTGAGCTTCATGCCCAAGCGGTCAAAAACCAACTGCCCGGACAAGTCATGCAGGTGCGGCCAGGGCAGGCTGTTGCGTGGCATCAGTGCGGTGGGCACATAGTCCAGCTCGACGCCACTCAAGCGCCCGGCGAAACGGAACTCCCCTTCCTTGGGGTTGGCAAAGGGCAAGCGGTCCAGCGCACCTTTGATGTTGACCTGCACGCCGCTGTAGCGGCCCTTGACCACCGCATCGCGCACATATTGGCGCACCGGTGCGGGCAGCACCGTGGGCAGGTAGCGGTGCACACGTGCGGCATCGGCTTGGCTGATCAGGCCTTGCAACTCAAGGACACCCAGGCCCTTGGCTTGGCCATGCCACTGGCCTTGCCATTGGCCGGCCAGGTCGGCGTTGTTCAGTTGCAGGGACCATTGGGGCACATCCCACAGGCCATCTTTGCGTTGCCAGCGTGCTTGGGCATGCAAGCTGTGCACCGGAATTTTGGGTTCATCCAGAATGCCGGGCAACCAGACGGCGCCGTTTTCGTCCATGTCGATCTGCACCTGACCACCGGCCTGTGTCATTTTGAGCTGGACCTGTGCGCTTTGCAGACCAGGCCAGCCAGGCCCGCTCACAGTCGCTGTGCTGCTGGCAGGGGCGGGCAGGGTCAGGTTTTTCAGACTCGCCTGGGCGTCATAACTTTGCGGGTGGTTCCAGTCGCCAACCCAATTCAATTGCAGCGCATCGATCTGGCCCGTGACATCACTCGCTTGCAGTTGCCGGTGCAAGTCATCGGGCAGCGGCAAACGCAAAGACAGGTCGCGCAAGGCCTGCAAGTCGATGTGGTCACCTTGAAGGCGACCTTGTGCAGGTTTGCGAGCCTGAACTTGCTCGTGTGTGTAATTCAGGCTCAGGTTGCCGCCAGGCCAATGCAAGCCTTCGGCACTGACAAAAGACAAGTCCCGAAAAGCCAGTGCAAATTGTTGGGGCAGCACCTGCGCAGAGACACGGCCAGACACACGCTCAAAGGCCAGCGCTTCGCGCTGTGGGTCCAGGCGGATGTTCAGATCGGTCAGATCGGTGTCGGCGGCCCCCCCCGTCCATTGGCCTTTTTCAAAGTCGCTCCACAGGCGCAATGCGCCCTGACCCGACTGGATGTCTGCGCCCAGCTGCACTTGCTTGCGCAGTTGCGCCACATCGACTTTGGGGAAATAGGCGTAGACCTGACCAGACCAGTCTGAAAACTGTGCCGCATGTGTGGACAGCAAGCCGCGCTTGAAGCGCCCGGCGGTCACGAAACGGGCGCCCCACGCTTCGGGGGGGGTTGCGTCCAGCCGCAGGTCGTGAAAGCGCGCGGAGTTGCGCAGCACCAGATCCACTTCGCGCAAGGCCAGGGTTTCAGGGCTTGTGGCTTCCTTGTCTGGAATTTGCAGTTTGCCCAGAGCCTTGAGTGGCCGTTGCGCGCGCTCGTTTGTCCAATGCACAGTGCCACCGCGGATGAGCACTTCGTTTTGTGAAAACAGCCAGTCGGCCGCTGCGCTGTCGCCGTGGGTGTTGGAAGGCAAATCCAGACCGGCAATTCGCCACTGACCCGCAGCGGTCAGCCGGAGGTCCAGCTCGGGTGCATCCAGCACCAATTGTTCCAGGCGAAGACGCAAGACGGAGCGCACACTGATGGCCAAGACCACGCGCGGCAGGATCAGGCCGGGGCGACCCTGGGCATCGAGCAATTCAATTTGGCGCAGTTCAAACGAAGGGGCCCAACCCGTGGATTGGGCAGACAGCGCGCCGATGCGTACCGGCACCCCCATGGTTTGCTGGGCCAAGCGTTCCAGCGCGGGGCGGTAATCGGCGATACGCGGCACAATCCACAAATGCAGGACGCCCCAGGCCAACCCCAGCAACAGGCCCAGCACCAGCAGCACCCAGCTCAAGGCGTGGATACCATGGTTGAGCCACCGTGTCAGGCGCGGAAAATGGGGGATGGTCAGCACAAATGTTTGAATCAGAAAGTTGGCAGGAATTATGACCGGCAGTGAGACTCTGGGCACCCTACAGATCACAAACGAACAGGCTTTGCCCCATTTGGCGTCGTATTCACGTTTTGTTCAGCGTTTGCAACGCCGTTATGCCGACTGGATGCCTCTGCTGCCCCCCGGTGCGCCCACCCGCACCAGTCTGAGCGAGACCTTTGAGGCCCTTCAGGGCAAGGGGCTGGACACCTTTGCTGCCTTGCGCGTTTTGCGTCAGCTGACCATGGCGCGGCTCGTCCAGCTCGATTGCGCCGAGCAGGCGCCCCTGCAGGTCATCACCCACGGCGTGACCTGGCTGGCCGAAGTCACACTCGACATCGCTTGCCGACAGGCTCAGGCCGATCTTGACGACATCCACGGTGCGCCGATGACGGCCAGTGGCCAGCGGGCCGAGTTGTGGATTGTCGGCATGGGCAAGCTGGGCGCTCGTGAGCTCAATGTGTCCAGCGACATTGACCTGATTTATGTGTATGACGAAGACGGCGAGACCTTGGGCAATGCCGAAGGGCGCAACAAGATTTCAACCCATGAATATTTCAGCCGGGTGGTCAAACGCATCTATGCCTTGATTGGCGAGACTACCGAGCATGGGTTTGTTTTCCGGGTGGACCTGGCACTTCGCCCCAACGGCAACTCGGGGCCCAGTGTGGTGTCGCTGGGTGCGCTGGAAGAGTATTTGCTGGTGCAAGGCCGTGAATGGGAGCGTTTTGCCTGGATGAAAAGCCGCGTGGTCGCCCCGCGCAGTGCGGTGGTCAGCGGCTCAGCCCAGCATCTGCGCAGTGTGGTGCTGCCCTTTGTGTTCCGCCGTTACCTGGACTACAACGTGTTCGAATCGCTGCGCACGCTGCACCAGCAAATCCGTGACCATGCGGCCAAGCGCAGCGCGGGCCATCCGGAACGCGCCAACGATGTGAAGCTGTCGCGCGGCGGTATTCGCGAGATCGAGTTCACCGTGCAACTCTTGCAGGTGGTGCGCGGTGGGCAGTTCCCGGAACTGCGCACTCGCCCCACCCTGGACGCCTTGCAGCGCGTGGCGAAAGCGGGCCTCATGCCGCAGGCCACCGCCGATGCCCTGAGCGCAGCTTATGTGTTCCTGCGCCAGGTGGAGCACCGCATCCAGTACCTGGACGACCAGCAAACCCACGTTTTGCCCACGCGCGATGACGATCTGGCCTGGATTGCCCAGACCATGGGCCATGCGGACACCTGCAGCTTTTTGACCGCGCTGGATGCGCACCGCGAAGTGGTGGCACAGGAGTTCGACATCCTGCTAGGGGGGGACCGGGAGTGCAAAGGCTGCAACGGCAAGAATGGCCAGCGCAGCCCTGCCGAACTCGATGGCATTGCGGGCCTTTTTGGTGGCCGAATTGGCGAGCGCCTGGCCCAATGGCCTGACAACCCCCGTGTGCAAGCCTTGCGCGACGATGCCCGCGGACGCCTGATGCGTTTGCTGCAACGCACCGCCCAGTGGCTGCAAGACGGCCGCATCAGCGAAGAAGCCGTGCTGCGCATGGTGGACTGGATTGAGCCTTTGCTGCGCCGCGAAAGCTATCTGGCGCTCATGCTGGAGCGGCCCTCGGTGCATGAACGCCTGCTGCGCTTGCTGGGCGCGGCCAAATGGCCTGCCCGCTACCTGTTGCAACACCCCGGCGTCATCGACGAGCTGGCAGGCGGCAACCTGTTTGACAGCCGCTTTGAGGCAGCCGAGTTCGAAGCCGAACTGCAGTCGCGTTTGGTGGCCTTGCAGCGCACGGGCGAAGACGACGAGGAAAGCCTGCTCAACCTGCTGCGCCGTGCTCACCATGCCGAGCAGTTCCGCACGCTGGCGCGCGATGTGGAAGGCGTGCTCACGGTTGAACAAGTGGCCGATGACCTCAGCGCCTTGGCCGATGCTGTGCTGCGTGTGACGGCCCGTTGGTGCTGGAGCCGTCTCAAGCAGCGCCACCGTGACGAACCCGCCATTGCCATCATCGCGTATGGCAAATTGGGCGGCAAAGAACTGGGTTACGGCAGTGACCTGGACATCGTGTTCGTCTATGACGACGAAGACGAACATGCCCAGGAAATTTATGCCGCCTTTGTGCGCAAGCTGATCAACTGGATGACCGTCAAAACCGGTGACGGCGACTTGTACGAAATCGACACCGCCTTGCGCCCCAACGGCAACGCGGGCCTGTTGGTCACGCGTTTTGAGGCCTATGCCGACTACCAGGCGCAGCGCGGCAGCAACGCCGCCTGGACTTGGGAGCACCAAGCCATGACGCGCGCCCGTTTCGTGATGGGCTTGCCTTCACTGGCACCCCGCTTTGACGCGGTGCGCCACGCCGTCATCAGTGCCCCACGCGACGCGGCCAGCCTCAAAGCCGAAATCGTGGCCATGCGCGAACGCGTGCGCCAGGGCCACCCGGTCAAAGCCGATCGCTTTGATGTGAAACACAGCCCCGGCGGCATGGTCGATGCCGAGTTTGCGGTGCAGTACCTGGTGCTGTTGCACACGGCCCAGCACCCGCAACTGGCCGACAACGTGGGCAACATCGCTTTGCTGCAACGTGCTGAAAAAGTGGGTTTGTTGCCTGCCGGTGTGGGTGAGGCCGCGGCCAATGCCTACCGTGAAATGCGCCGGGTGCAACACCACGCCCGGCTGAACGAAGAGCCTACTGACGTGGACCTTGTTGCCTTGGCTGTGCAGCGAGAGGCGATTTTGGCGTTGTGGCAACAAGTGATGGCATGACAAGATCGAGATTCGATAGCATTTAATGATTTTTAAATACGCATTTTTGCATAAATAATTAAAATTAAAGTATCCTTTTTGTGGGGCGCCAAAACAACAGGCGTTAACCATTTCAGGGAGGAAATCATGAAACATAGTGCATCGCATGGGCTCAGAAAAAGCCCATGGATGGGTGTTTTAGTACCATTTTTGTTGGTGTCGCCACCGACCATGGGGCAGTCTGCTGAAACCTCCGCAACAGTCTTGCCCAGCGTGCAAGTCATAGATCGCCCGCTGGAATATCGGCAGTTTGAAAAAGTGGAAATCACAGGGTCGTCTATTGTGCGCAAGGAGCAGACACAAGCCTTGCCGGTGCTGTCGATCACACGAGAAGACATTCGCCGAAGTGGTCGGCAAAGTGTGACGGATGTCATCCAGAGCTTGCCTTCTATGAGCAATTTTGTGGAGGCGGGACAGTTCAATACAGCGGCTGGAGGCTACTCGACGGGCGCAATCCATGGCTTGACCAATGGCACGTTGATTCTTGTCAATGGTAGACGGTTGGTGCCATTTGGCTTGCAGACCATAGCGGGCCCTGAGCGTTCAGCAGTCAGTTTGAATACGATTCCTCTTGGGGATGTTGAGCGCATTGAAGTGCTGAGCGATGGTGCATCGTCTTTGTATGGAAGCGATGCCATTGCTGGGGTCATCAACATCATTCTTCGAAGCGAACGGCAAGGGTTCGAAATCAGTGCCCAAGCGCGCTCACCCTATCAGGACAAAGGCGCAGGGTGGATAAGCCAGATGGCTTGGGGCAGTGGTCAATTAAGGCGTGATGGCTACAGCGTTTTGCTCAGTGCAGAAATGTCGCATCAAAATGCCTTGCTAGGGCAAGATCGGCCGTATGCCAGTCAAGCGGTTATCCCGTTCAGTCATGATGGGAAAAACTACAAAGCGACTGGAATTTCGGATTACCTGACACTGTCCACTTCGCCGGGCAGTTATTACCAAGCCAGTCCCAGTGTGAAATACGCGAATGCGTTTTATCAAAATGGAGAGTGCGTCAATGGCACCGTGTTCTATACCCCATCGAGCGGGCCATCGCATTGCAGGCGCAATGGGTATTTGAGTTTGGGCATCTATCCTGAACAAGAAGCGCGCAGATTTCGTGCCAACACACAAATTGCGTTGGAAGGTGGTCATACATGGTTCGTGGATGGTTTGTATGGGCAAACGCAAGAATCCCGACCAACTACCTTGTGGCCTGCAGTCACCTTGGCGGTCAGTAAAACGGCGAGTCAGGCCGATTATCAACAAGCATTGGCGGCCGGTTTGACACCATCGCAATCTACGTTGTATTGGCGCCCTGATTTACCGTCGCTTGAGGTTGCGCGAAGCGAGAAAAATTGGCAATTGTCGACAGGCTTTTCAGGAGAACTTTCGGGCTGGGATTACCGTGCCGTTGCTTACAGAGCGCAGGCACAAGCTTCACGCAGTGGAGAGTCGGTGGTGGCCACCAGCTATACGGGCTTGACTGAGTTCACACGGGCTAACTTAACAACAGCGCTCAATGATGCCAACCCATTAACGGCACAACTGCGGGGTTTGCGTGGAGCCTTCAGCGATTTGGAGAGTGGAAAAACAGAATTGACGGCGCTGGAAGTCAGGGGCTCGCGCTCAATTTATGAAATGGACGGCAAAGATGTGATGTTGGGCTTAGGGCTGGATTGGCGCAATGAAGAGACGGTGTATCAAAAATTGGCAGACATTGACGCGCCCGCGAGTTTCAGGGGGAAAAGGCGTGTCATGGCTGCTTACACGGAATTGATGGTGCCTGTGACAACGGATTGGGACATCAATTTGAGCATGCGTCATGACAGGTACAACGATGTAGGTTCGACGACCAATGGAAAAATTTCCAGTCGCTGGGCGATCAATTCTCAGTGGGCTTTGCGAGGGGCTTTGGGAACGGGGTTCAGGGCGCCCACGCCAGGGCAAACACAGTTGTTAGGCAGCAATTTTCGTTGGGCGACGAGCAATTACACGAACCCATGCACCGCAGAGTTGGTCGCACTTGCGGCCAGCCTGAAAAATCAGCAAGGCCAGGCAGGCCGTTGTAGCAAGACTGCGTTTGATTTTTATGGCAATGGTAATCCCGACCTTCAACCAGAGAAATCCCAACAAGGGTCTCTGGGGATTGCTTTCATGCCACACGCTAACTTGCATGTGAGCATGGATTATTGGCGAGTGAAAATTCATGATGCCATTGCGTCGGTGTCGGATGCGGCTGTCTTGCAGGACCCCAATGCTTATAAAGCCAACTATGTGCTCAATGGCAGCAACAATTTGGCGATGTATTTGCCACTGGAAAATGTGGGACAAATCCAGAAGTCCGGCATTGATCTGGAGGCGCAATGGCGGATTCCTACAGACTGGGGACGGGTTGGGCTTTTGGCCCGAGCAACGTACATGCTGAACTCCAAAAGTAGGCAGACGAACACATCTGTCTACAGCAGTGATTTAGGGCGATTCAATGTCGATACAGGTGTTGTCATTCCGCGCTTCAAAACCCGGATGACGGCGAGTCTGACGCGGGCCGAGTGGACGGGGAGTTTGAGCTTGAACCATGTCGCAGGCTATACCGATGCGGACATCAAGGCGACCAACTTGGACAGCTTGAAACTTGAAACTGTCACAGGACGACAAGTGCCCTCGTTCACCACATGGGACATGACAGCCCAATATGCGGTGAACAGGCAGATGGATTTCCGCATTGCCGTGATCAATGTTCTGAATCAGGAGGCTCCATTGTCATTTGCTCAAACGAGTATGCAGATTTTTGGCGCTAATACGATGAACAGCAATTTATGGGGACGGATCATTCAGGTGGGTATGACGGTGCGTTATTGAGTGGTGTTTTAAAAGCCATTGCCGATGGATGAAGCGTGGTTCGGGGCGCTTGCTTGGATAATCTGCAGAGGTAAACATGCCATTGACGCCCGCGCCATCAGGTGTGTGCAAATGGAAATTCAAACATTGATCGACAAATGGCCGGATTCATGAATAGACCAGAAGCCCTCTTGCTTGTACCCGGCCTCATGTGCGATGAGGCGGTCTGGGCACCGGTGATGCCCTTGATCGCACATGCAGCGGATTGTCTCGTGGTGGACCATGGCGAGGCCGACAGCTTGGCGCAGATGGCCAAGCAATTGCTCCAGCAAGCGCCTGCGCGTTTTGCTTTGGCGGGTCACTCCATGGGTGCGCGGGTCGCTCTGGAGGTGGTGCGCCTGGTGCCTGAACGTGTCAGCCGCATCGCCTTGTTGGACACCGGTTATCTGCCTTTGGCCCAAGGGGATGTGGGTCGGGCAGAACAAGACAAGCGCCAGCAGCTGCTGCACATCGCCCGCACCCAAGGTGTGCGCAGCATGGCCAGCGCGTGGGTGCAAGGCATGGTGCATCCTCAGCGCTTATCAGATGCGGCCTTGATCGAAACCATTGTGGCCATGTTTGAATGCAAGAGTGCTGAAATCTTTGCTGCACAGATTCGAGCTTTGCTGGACCGTCCTGATGCCCGCGCCGTGTTGCAAAGTCTGGATATCCCCACTCTGATCGGATGCGGTGATCAGGATCTTTGGGCTCCGGTGACCCAACACCAGGCCATGCAGGCTTTGGTGCCGCATGCGGTGCTGGAAATCGTTGCTGATGCCGGTCACATGGCACCGATGGAACGACCTCAAGCGATGTCCGAGGTGCTCTTGCGCTGGCTACAAAGTCCTGCGCGCACTTGAAGCAATCTTTGGATGTACTCGCTGGCCTGGCCGCTTGAGGTTTCAGCGCCGGCGGTGTGTTTTTATGCGGGCATGACCCATGCCCGCATTCATCGGAACGCCAGCTTTAATTTGCCTGATTGATGCTCAAGCAGGCAAGCTGTCAACGAAGCTTTGGCGCTGTGACAGCTTGTCGTAGAGCTTGTGCAGATTCGGGTAAGGTGTGCGCCAGTCGATTTGCGGGAAGCGGAAGTCCAGATAGCCCACGGCGCAACACACCGCAATGTCTGACAAACTCATGTGGATGCCCGAGCAAAAAGCCTTGTCGCCCAGGCCCAGGCTCATGGCACGCAAGGCGTGCTGGATTTTGTCCAGTTGCCGGTCAATCCAGGCTTGACTGCGCTGGCTGTCTTCACGACCAGTCCAAATGGCCTCCATGCGGGCCAGCAAGGCCGCGTCCAGCAAACCGTCGGCCAGTGCTTCCCAGGTTTTGACTTCAGCGCGCTCGCGGCCAGCGGCAGGAATGAGCTTGCCCACCGGGGACAAGGTGTCCAGATATTCCACGATCACACGGGAGTCGAACACGGCTTCATGGCCTTCCATGATCAGGCAAGGCACTTTGCCCAGTGGGTTGGACTCATGGATGCGGGTTTGATCCGACCACACGTCCTCGCTGACGAACTGGTAGTCCAGTTTTTTCTCTGCCATGACAACGCGCACTTTGCGCACGTAAGGGCTGGTGACGGAGCCGATGAGTTTCATGTGTCCACTGGATGCTAGAAATTGACAGTGAATTTTAGGGTAACGTTCGGTATCCAACCCTGATTAAGGTCGACAGGATGTCCCGAGGGTGCCGGAAAGCCTCGCCAACTACAATCAGGGGATGAATTTCTCCCCCATTTCCGCCCTCTCGCCGCTGGATGGCCGTTACGCCAGCAAACTCAACGCCCTGCGCCCCTTGGTGAGCGAATTGGGTTACATGCACCGCCGCGTGCAGGTCGAAATCGCCTGGTTCATCGCGCTGTCGGATGCGGGCTTTGACGAGTTCAAACCGCTCTCCCCCGGCGCCCGCTCCTACCTGACGGGTCTGGTCAAGAACTTCAGCGAAGCTGATGGCGTGGCCATCAAGGAATTCGAGAAGACCACCAACCACGACGTCAAGGCCGTCGAATACTGGATCAAGTCCAAGTTCAAGGACCGTCCTGAGCTGGAAAAGAATGCCGAGTTTGTGCACTTTGCCTGCACCAGCGAAGACATCAACAACACCAGCCATGCCCTGCAGATCAAGCACGCCCGTGCCGAAGTCATGCTGCCCGGCCTGGACGGCATCATCGCCAAACTGCGCGACATGGCCCACACCTTTGCCGATGTGCCCATGCTCAGCCGCACCCACGGCCAGACCGCCAGCCCCACCACCGTGGGCAAAGAGTTGGCCAACGTGGTGGTGCGCCTGAACGGCTGCCGCGAGAAGATCGCCGCCGTCAAGCTCATGGGCAAGATGAACGGCGCCGTGGGCAACTACAACGCCCACCTGTCGGCCTGGCCCGATTTCGACTGGGAAGCCTTTGCCCGCAAAGTGGTGGAGACGCCCGAGCTGGGCGAAACCCAAAACTCGGAATGGGGCCTGGGCCTGACCTTCCAGCCCTACAGCATCCAGATCGAGCCGCACGACTACATGGCCGAGTTGTTTGACGCCACGGCCCGCGCCAACACCATCCTGATTGACCTGGCCCGCGACATCTGGGGCTATGTGAGCCTGGGCTACTTCAAGCAAAAGCTCAAGGCCGGCGAGATTGGCTCCAGCACCATGCCGCACAAGGTCAATCCGATCGACTTTGAAAACGCCGAAGGCAACTTGGGCCTGGCCAATGCCGTGCTCAAGCACCTGAGCGAGAAGCTGCCCGTCAGCCGCTGGCAGCGCGACCTGACCGACTCCACCGTGCTGCGCAACATTGGCGTGGGTCTGGGTTACACCGCGCTGGCCTATGCCTCCCTTATGACCGGCCTGAACAAGCTGGAGCTGAACGAAGAAGCACTGGCCACCGACCTGGATTCGTCCTGGGAAGTGCTGGCCGAGCCGATCCAGACCGTGATGCGCCGTTATGGTGTGCAGGGTGCTTACGAAAAGCTCAAGGAAGTCACGCGCGGCAAGACCGTCACCGCAGCGGATCTGCATGGCCTGATTCAGGGCCTGGAAATTCCGCAAGCCGACAAAGACCGCCTTTTGGCCATGACGCCGGGTAGCTATGTGGGCAAGGCCGCTGAACTGGCGCGCCGCGTCTGAGTTCATGGCCCTCAAATCCACCATCTACAAAGCCAATCTGTCGATCGCTGACATCGATCACAGCTACTACGAAGACCATGCGCTGACGCTGGCCCGCCACCCGAGCGAGACCGACGAGCGCATGATGATCCGCCTGCTGGCGCTGGCCATCAATGCCTACAAGCTGCAGGCCGTGTGCAACGGCGATGGCAAGCTGGCCTTTGGCGCGGGCTTGTCCGACCCCGACGATCCGGATGTCAGCTTGCGTGACTTCACAGGGCAGACGCGGATGTGGATCGAAGTCGGGCAGCCCGAAGACAAGCCCATCATGAAGGCCTGTCAGAAGTCCGATGAAGTGCTGCTGTATTGCTTCAACCACGCGGCCGAAGTTTGGTGGAAAGGCATCGAGACCAAGCTCACCCGCCTGGACAAGCTGCAGGTCTGGCGTGTGCCCACGGAACGTTCACAAGAGCTGGCCCAGCTGGCCGAGCGCAGCATGCAACTGCAAGCCACGGTGCAAGAAGGCGAAGTCACCTTCAGCAGCGACAAGGGCAGTGTTCACATCGAGTTGACGCGCTGGAAATAAGCGCAGACCACGCTGTTCATGGGGGTGTTTTGCCTGTGAGGGGCGATGCTTCGGCTCCGACGTCGCGGCCAACGCGGTGGGTGTTGGCGCTGAAGTTTCGATCTACAAATCCAGCTTGGTCTGGGCTTCTGCAGCCGCTTTGGCCCATTGGCGGTCTTCGGCTGCCCGTTCAGCGTATTTATTGAAGCGCCACGACGTGCCCTCCGTGGTGATGCGGTGCCAAACGGCACGCTTTTCACCGGGTGTCATTTCGGTCCACAGCTGCACTTCTTCAAAGGTGCGGCCACAGCCCTTGCACAGATCATCGCCCTGGCTGGTCGAGCAAATCGCGATGCAGGGCGTGTCGGGCGTGCTGGCGTACCAGTCTTGCCAGGCTTCGGCAGCAGCCAGCGGCAGGCTGAACTCGTCGGCGTAATCCTGCTTGAAATACACCATCTGGCCATAGACATCGGCCAAGGCGCGCAGCTCGCGTGGCAAGGACACCCCGTCCGCAGAGGGGTTCTTGATCCGCCAGTGGTTGATGGCGGCTTCGATGTCGGTGATGTGGATTCCGGCCATGGCGTGCGAGCAAAAGGACACGCATCATAGCCGTTCGCAAGGCCCATGAAGTTGCAGATTTTTGCCTGTATTTCCCTCCAGTTTGTGGGGAAAACCGAACCACGGTGTAATTGGCGCCTGAAGGGGAGTAGCTCCCTCATGCCGTGGCGGTGCAATGCCCTGCGGTGATTGATGAGCCGTCATGACGAAGCCCAGGCTTCCGGTTCATCAGGCGCCAACCATTTGGCGTCGAGCAAGACCTTCGATCATCGTCTGTGTCGAATCGATCGAAGCTTGCTGCGCAGTCTGGCTGTGCGCGAAGTTCCTCTCTATTGGACACAGGCTCAACACGGAAACTTGGAGTCTTGTCATGGAATTTTTATCTGCGCCTTGGTGGTCTGCTTTGTTGGCGATCATTTTGATTGACCTTGTTCTGGCAGGCGACAACGCCATCGTGATCGCGTTGGCCGCACGCAGTTTGCCATCCCATTTGCAAAAGAAAGCGATCCTTTGGGGCACCGTGGGCGCAATCGCTGTGCGCTCGGTCATGACCTTGTGTGTGGTTTGGCTCTTGCAGATCCCGGGCCTCATGCTGGTGGGCGGCTTGGGCTTGCTTTGGATTGCTTACAAACTGATCGCCGATACCGGTGAAGGGGATGACCATGGCCCGGCGGCCACCACGTTTTGGGGCGCCATGAAGACGATCATCGTGGCCGATGCCCTGATGGGGGTGGACAACGTCCTGGGCGTGGCCGGGGCTGCACATGGTTCGTGGGACCTGGTCATTTTGGGCCTGCTCATCAGTGTGCCGATTGTGGTGTTTGGCAGTTCTGTTGTGCTCAAGCTGGTTGAGCGCTTTCCGGTGATCATCCAGTTGGGGGCAGCTGTGTTGGCTTTCACGGCGGCCAAGATGATCGTGGGTGAGCCTTTGCTGGACGGTGTGTTCGATGCACCTTCTCAGGCCATCTGGCGTTGGACCACTTATCTGGTGGCCATCACACTGGTGCTCGGTGCGGGTTGGTGGACTTCCAGAATGGTCAACACCCCCACCAAGGCTTGAACCGGGTTCAGCGCTCGGTTTGTACCTCGCGCACCAGTGACTGGGCCAAGCGCAAGCGGGTGTCCACAATCGAGGCTTCGATGTGATCGCCTGCTTGCAGGGTGTGGGTTTTGGCCCAGTCCTGCGCGGCGCGGAAGCGGTCAATGGCGCCTTGCCAGTCCATGCGGGCCATCTGCGCTTCGCCTTCGGCCCTGAGGGCATGCAAATTTTGTCCCTCCAGAGCCAGCATGCTGGCTAATGTGTTCCATGCCTGCGCATCCAGTGGATAGGCCTGTACGTGTTCCCGCAACTGGCGTTGCACGTCTGCCCGTGTGGGGTTGGGTGGTAAATGCAGCAAGGCTTGCGCCGTGGCGATCAGCTCGGGTCGCCCCAGCTTGGAAGCCTGGTTTGGAGAGGCCAGCAATGGCACCACGGTGTCCCAGCGGTGTTGGGCAGCGGCCCACTCGGCGCGCAGCAATTTGGCCAGGCGGGTCGGGGCACTTTGGCCATTCACCGTGCGCTCCAGGTTTTGCAAACTGCGTTCGGCCGCTGCAAAGTCCTTGAGCTGCATGTGGGCCAGCGTGGCGCCGTACCAGATGCCGGCCTTGGTGGCGGCGGTGGCTTGTGGCAAGTTGACTTGGCTGGTTTGAGTGGAGGCACGCCAGGCGTCCACATTGCCTTGTGACAGCACGCGAGCGCGTGCGGACAGCATGGCCTGCTCCACATCGACCACCTTGCGAGCGGGTGCTGTGCTCAGCTGCAGACGCGCTTGCATGTCGGCGATGCGTTCGGTGGTCAGCGGGTGGCTGCGCAGATAGGGATAGGCGCCGTTGTCATTGAGTCCGGCGGCTTGTTGGAGCTTGCCAAACATGCCGACAAAGCCTTGGGGGTCATAGCCAGCGTCACTCAAGACGCCAAAGCCCACGCGGTCGGCCTCACGCTCCATGTCGCGTGAGTAGCTCAGTTGCGACTGGATGGCGGCAGCTTGCCCGCCGACGATGAGCGCTTGTGCGCCCTGCGCGCTTTTGCTGGCCGCCAGAACGCCCAAAATCAAGGAGCCGATGACCCAGGGGGTCATCTTGCCTTGCTCGCCCATCGAGCGGGCAATGTGGCGTTGGGTGACGTGGCTCAGTTCGTGGGCCAGCACGGAAGCCAATTCATCGTGGGTGGTGACCACGGCAATCAAGCCCAGGTGCACGCCCAGATAGCCGCCGGGCAAGGCGAAGGCGTTGACGCTGCGGTCGCGCCCCAACAGGATGCGCCAGGCAAAACGTTCTTGCAGCTCGGGCGACAGCTCGCCACGTGCAGCGGCTGATTTGACCAGTGGTTCCCACAGGCGCTGGATGTACTCGTCCAGCACAGGGTCTTCCAGGTAATCCGGATCCCGGTACAGCTCGCGGGCGATGCGGTCACCCAGTTTGCGTTCAGCGGCCAGGGAGATGCCATCGCCATCGCCCAAAGACGGCAGGGTCGTTTGCGGCCACGCAGGCTGAAAACACAGGCTTGCGGCCAGCAAACCCAGGATCAGTTTGGAATGGCGGAATTTGTTTTGCACGGCAAAGAGTGTCCCATTCAATGGCCGTATGATGACCTATTCCCGTGAATTCTTTGTAAACGATTCGGACCCTCATTGCCCATGACGACCTCTGATGTTTTGACCCATTTTGACGCCCAAGGCCAAGCCCACATGGTGGATGTGGGGGGCAAAACCGCCACCAAACGCATTGCCGTGGCGACGGGCCGCATCACCATGCTGCCTGCCACCCTGGCCTTGATCGAATCGGGTACCGCCAAAAAGGGCGATGTGCTGGGCATTGCCCGCATTGCCGGCATCATGGGCGCCAAGAAAACCAGCGAGTTGATCCCGCTGTGTCACCCCATTGGCCTGACCCGTGTGGCGGTGGAGTTTGACGTGTTGACTGCCGAATCAACGGTGGTGTGCAAAGCCACTGCCGAGACCGTGGGCCAGACCGGTGTGGAAATGGAAGCGCTGACCGCCGTTCAAGTTGCACTGCTCACGATTTATGACATGACCAAAGCAGTCGATCGGGGCATGACCATCAATGGCGTCACCTTGCTGGAAAAGCATGGGGGCAAGTCGGGCAGCTTCATGGCGTCGGTTTGATGTGATCTGATTCTGTTGGGAATGCGGTCTTCATCAGTGCCCGGTGTCGTTCGGCGCTGACCGCATCACCCACCAGGTCTGCGGCCTCGATCACTTTGCGGATCACCCTTGGCTCAGGCGAGTAGTGGAGCATTTGCAGTCCAGTCTTTAGCATTTGCGCGGCGTTTTCAGGTGTCACAGGCGTCAATGAAAATTCGGCGAACTCGGCAGTCGCGCGGAACACCAAGCTGCTTTTGGCCACGCTCATCGCATCACCTGGCCAAAGGCTGGTGCGTTGATCGGCGGGGATGAAAATTTGCCGTACGCGTGAATAGTCCACGGCAATGAAGGTTGTGACTGCCAAGATGCTGATACCCACCATGGGCAAGAAGCGTGGAGACCGATGGGGGTCTTCGTGCTTGGGTCGTGACAGTAAAACGATGCACAGCAACACGGCCATTTGAAACGGCCCGTACCAGAGGGGAAATTCCAGCAGGCTGTGCAGGCCGATCACGGCCAGGACGGCCCAAGCCAGTTGCTGATCCATGTTGTGCGATTGCCAGGGGCGCATGATCCAGGCGATCGCGACCAGGCCAAGTGTGATCAATGCGGCCAATGGCACGCCCAAGGCAAAGGCCAATTGCAAGGGGGTGTTGTGCGCGTTGCCCAGAATTTCACAAAAGCGCTCGCCAGAATAGCTGGCGCTGTAATGTGCATATTTGAGTTCGTCCCAACCCCAACCCCACCAAGGTTTTTGGGCAATCAACTCCAACACATTGCGCCACAGCACTTTGCGGCTGCCGCAGCCGTCATCATGGCCCATGCGCGTCAGGGCGCTGACGATATCGGCCCCTGAACTCATGGACAGCAAATGTGGCAAGGCCCAAGCGGCGCAGGCATACACGCCCAAGGCCCACAAGGCCAAGCGCCAAGGCAAGCGTTCCCGGCTTGACCGATGGGCGAAGGACCACCCAAGGACCAACACGGTCACCAAGAGCATTTGCAACAGGCCTGTGCGCGAGTTGGTGGCGGCATTGCCTGTGGCAATCAGTGCCAGCATTCCCAATGCATGAGGGCGCGGGAGCCCGTTTTGGGCCCACCATAAAACAGCTGCAACACCCATGGCCGTGAGCGTGGCCAGCTGGTTGCGCTGGCGCAGATTGGCTCTGGCCTCACCCAGGTATTCGGGCACATGGATCCAGTGGTTGAATGCATCGGCCTGGCCAAAATATTGCAAGAGTCCCATGGCGCTGCTCACCATGGCGGCGATGGCCCAGGCGCTGGCGATGTCCCGTGCTTGCAGCCGCTGTCCCGATGCCATGAGCAGTCCGATGCAGCTCCAGCTGATCAAAAGCGGCAGCACATTCGGCAGAGGTGCAGGTGCCCAAGGTTCCAGCCAGGGAAACACCAGCAGGAAGCCCATCAAAACACAGGACCAGCGGTTGTTGGGTGTGCGGTTAAACAAGTTCACAGGGGCCCCAAGAAAAACGCCCTGCGTTGGGCAGGGCGTTGGTGTGGGCCAGAATGGTCAGGATGCCTTGCATGAAGCAGGCAGGTATTTGACAGGTAAACCATTGCTGCTGGCTGGGCCGCAACGCCAAGCGGCGATGGTTTTGCCGCCATCGGTGCTGCCGTTGATGGCCGTTGTACCAGTTTGCAGCGGCGTCAAGGCGATGGCATTGGCCGAGCTGCTGGTGCTGCCGCGCAAAGCTTCGTGGTTGCCGACCACGGTGATCACGCCATTGCCATCGACGGCGATGCTGGTGACGTATTTGCTGGTTTGGCTGTCGCAGGCTTTGGGCAATGCCTTGGAGACGTCTGCATCGGAAGAAGAGCTGATTGCTTCGTTGACCGCGGTTTTGCAACCGTTGGCCGCCAACAGCAGCTCGGACACCTTCGCTCGGATGGTGTAGTCCTGATAAGCCGGCAAGGCCAGTGCGCCCAAAATGCCGATGACCGCAATCACGATCATCAGCTCGATCAATGTCAAACCTTGTTGCCTTTTTTTCATGGCATCTCCTCCCTGTTGAATGGCGTTCGATGGTAAATCAATCACCGGCGAAACGCCATCCAATTCGTTCACTCGGCTTTGGCCTTGCTGCCCAATTTGCCGATGGCCAGTACCAAAGCTGCGCCGACAGCAGGTGCCACGTAATGCAACCAGCCGTTGGCTTCCACGAAGGACTTCAATGCGACATCACTGATGATGGTTTCACCGCCCACCCAGCCAATCAAGGCTGCACCGAACGTGATGATGACGGGGAAACGGTCCATCAGTTTGATCATCAGTTTGCTGCCAAAAATCACCAATGGAATGCTGATGGCCAGGCCCAGCACCAGCAAGGTCATGCTGCCTTTGGCGGCGGCCGCCACAGCGATCACGTTGTCCAGGCTCATCACCAAGTCGGCGATCAGGATCGTGCGGATGGCAACCCAGAGACCCGATTTCTCGCTGTCACCACCTTCGTCTTCGTCTTCTCCGTGCAGCAGCTGTGTGCCAATCCACAGCAGCAAGAGGCCGCCGATGATTTGCAGATAAGACAGCTCCAGCAGCTTGGCGGCCACAACCGTCAAGCCGATGCGCAGCACCACGGCGGCGCCAGAGCCAAACATGATGGCTTTCTTCTGTTGTTCAGCAGGCAGTGAGCGTGCGGCCAGGGCGATCACGACGGCGTTGTCGCCCGACAAAATGATGTTGATCCAGATGATCTTGATCAGACCGATCCAGAAGTCTGCGTTTTGCAGCAATTCCATGTTTTTCTCCGTTTTATAAAAACCAAAGCGCTGACAACCTGCGTTGACAGCGCTTTGAATGCAGGTGCCCGAGTTTAACGGGCCGTACCTGTCAAGGCGTGCGTAATTGCCCTAATGGGTTTACTTCAGCTGTGCCTTGAGCAACTTGCCCAGTTCGGACGGGTTGCGTGTGACGATGAAGCCGCACTCTTCCATGATGGCCAGCTTGGCGTCGGCTGTATCGGCACCGCCAGAGATCAGGGCACCTGCGTGGCCCATGCGCTTGCCGGGAGGGGCAGTCACACCGGCGATGAAGCCGACAACCGGCTTCTTCATGTTGGCCTTGCACCACTGAGCGGCTTCGGCTTCGTCCGGGCCACCGATTTCACCGATCATGATCACGGCGTCGGTGTCTGGATCGTCGTTGAAAGCCTTCATCACGTCGATGTGCTTCAAACCGTTGATCGGGTCGCCACCGATACCGACCGCGCTGGACTGGCCCAGACCCACTTCGGTCAGCATCGCCACGGCTTCATAGGTCAAAGTGCCCGAACGGGACACCACGCCAATGCGGCCTTTGCGGTGGATGTGACCGGGCATGATGCCGATCTTGATTTCGTCAGGGGTGATGAGGCCGGGGCAGTTGGGGCCCAGCAGCAAGGTTTTCTTGCCGCCTTTGGCTTCTTTTTCCTTCATCTTGTTGCGCACTTCGAGCATGTCACGGACTGGAATGCCTTCGGTGATGCAAATCGCCAGGTCCAGGTCGGCTTCAACAGCTTCCCAGATCGCAGCGGCTGCGCCAGCTGGGGGCACGTAGATCACGGACACGGTCGCGCCGGTTTGCGTGGCGGCTTCCTTGACGGTGGAATAGATTGGGATGTTGAAGATGGACTCGCCAGCCTTCTTGGGGTTCACGCCCGCGACGAAGCAGTTTTTGCCGTTCGCGTATTCCTGGCACTTTTCAGTGTGGAACTGGCCGGTTTTGCCGGTGATGCCCTGGGTGATGACTTTGGTGTCTTTGTTGATGTAGATCGACATTTTGGATTCCTAATCAGATGCGGACGGCACCTTGAGCGCCGTCCTGCAAAGTCATTACTTAACGGCTGCGACGATGGCTGTCGCGGCTTCGGCCATGGTGTCGGCAGAGATGATCGGCAGACCGGATTCGGCCAGCATCTTCTTGCCCAGCTCGTCGTTGGTGC